>ERZ1673765.9-NODE-9-length-137782-cov-33.640847_pt1 | contig 137782 bp, 135 predicted proteins | sample MGYA00580144_ERZ1673765 | MGnify/ENA primary metagenome ERZ1673765 (study PRJEB41219, sample SAMN04549638) | soil metagenome | isolation source: soil | place: USA:California, San Francisco Bay NWR | collected 2009-02-09 ...
CTCCCCTGCGTAGCCACATCCGGGTCCCCGATAGGGGGCTTCCTAGTGGCGACACTTCGTCGCGTTTACTCCCCTGCGTAGCCACATCCGGGTCCCCGATAGGGGGCTTCCTAGTGGCGACACCGCCTCGAATTTGCTTCCCTGCGTAGGTGACGCTCTGACTGTTATACCGGCACAGCGAGCTTGGCTCCCGTGCGCTGCGCCGGCATCGCTTCCGTAGAGAACGTGATCGTCTCCAGGACGTGCAGGAGCGCTTTTGCTGTGTCCAGGGACGTCAGGCAGACGGCACCGTTTTCCACGGCTTCGCGGCGGATGCGGAAACCGTCCCGCTGCGGTGTCTTGCCTTTGGTCAGGGTGTTTAACACAATATTCGCTTCCCCTTGATGGATCATGTCCAGCAGGTTGGGCGTGCCCTCGGACAGCTTGTTTACGCGGGTGACGGTCAATCCCGCTTTCTCCAGGTAATCCGCCGTTCCAGAGGTGGCCAGCAGTTTAAAGCCCAGGCGATGGAAGCGTTTCACGATCTCCAGCGCTTCTTCCTTGTCCTTGTCGGCGACGGTGACAAGCAGCGAACCATGTGTCGGGATGTTCATGCCGGCGGCCAGGAGCCCTTTGTACAGCGCTTTGGCCAGCGTCCGCTCGCGGCCCATCACTTCGCCGGTCGACTTCATTTCCGGACCCAGCGTGATGTCGACGCGGCGCAATTTGGCGAAGGAGAAGACCGGCACTTTCACGGAAACCATCTCGTCTTCCGGATGGCAGCCGGGCGTAAAGCCCTGCTCGACGATGGAGTGGCCGAGGATCGCCTTGGTCGCGATGTTCGCCATCGGGATGCCCGTCACTTTGGACAGGAACGGCACGGTCCGGGACGAACGCGGGTTTACCTCGATCACGTACGGACGGTTGTCGCAGATGACAAACTGAATGTTGATCAGCCCTTTGATCTGCAGGGCGCGGGCCAGCTTCGTCGTCATGTCGACCAGTTCTGCTTTGATTTCAGGCGAGAGCGACTGCGGCGGATACACTGCGATCGAGTCGCCGGAGTGCACCCCTGCGCGCTCAATGTGTTCCATAATGCCCGGAATCAGCACGTTTTCGCCGTCGCAGATGGCGTCCACCTCCGCCTCCGTGCCGACCATGTAGCGGTCGACCAGCACCGGATGCTCCGGATTGACCTTCACTGCGTGTTCCATGTACTCCAAAAGTTCCGTCTTGTTGTAGACGATTTCCATCGCGCGGCCGCCCAGGACGTAGGATGGACGAACCAGCACCGGGAAGCCGAGGCTTTCAGCCGCCACCACCGCTTCTTCCACAGAGGTGACGGTTTTGCCCGGCGGTTGGGCGATGTCAAGGCTTCTGAGCAGCGCTTCAAACTTTTCGCGATTTTCCGCTGCGTCGATGTTCTCCAGGCTGGTGCCAAGGATGCGCACGCCGCGGGCGGCCAGTTTGTCCGCCAGGTTGATCGCAGTCTGTCCGCCAAACTGAACGATCACGCCCTCGGGCTGTTCCGCGTCGATGATGTTCATCACGTCTTCGATGTAGAGCGGCTCGAAGTACAGGCGGTCAGAGGTGTTGAAATCGGTAGAGACGGTCTCCGGGTTGTTGTTGATAATGATTGCTTCATACCCCGCCTCTTTCAGCGCCCAGACCGCGTGAACGGTGGCGTAGTCGAACTCGATGCCCTGGCCGATGCGGATCGGGCCGGAGCCAAGCACGACGACGCGCTTTTTGCCCGTCTCCACCCGCTCGTCTTCCTGCTCGTAGGTGGAGTAGTAGTACGGGGTCTGCGCTTCAAACTCGGCCGCGCAGGTATCCACCATCTTGAACACGGGCTTGAAGCCGTGCTCTTCCCGCAGAGCGCGGACTTCTGCTTCCGTTCGGCCGGTCAGTTCAGCGATTTTCCGGTCGGTAAAGCCCATCCGCTTCGCCTCGTAGAGCTTCTCCGGCGTCAGACCTGCCGCCAGTTCTTGTTCAAAAGCGACGATCCTGTGCAGCTTGTGCAGGAAGAAACGGTCGATGCTGGTCAGGTCGTGCAGCGTCTCGATGCTCCAGCCGCGGCGCAGTGCCTCTGCAAGCAGGAACAGGCGCTCGTCGTCAGCGGTGATCAGCCGGTCTTTCAGCTCCTCGTCGGCCAGCGCGGACGTGCCCTTGATCTCCAGGTGGTAGGTGCCGATCTCCAGGGAGCGGATCGCTTTCATAATCGACTCTTCAAACGTGCGGCCAATTGCCATCACTTCCCCGGTCGCCTTCATCTGCGTGCCCAGCTTGCGGTTGGCCGACTGGAACTTGTCAAACGGCCAGCGCGGGATTTTGCTCACCACGTAGTCGATCGTCGGCTCGAAGCAGGCGTAGGTTTGGCCGGTGACCGGGTTCTTCAGTTCGTCCAGCGTGTAGCCGATGGCGATTTTGGCAGCCATCTTGGCGATCGGGTAGCCCGTCGCCTTGGAGGCCAGCGCGGAGGAGCGGCTGACGCGAGGGTTTACCTCGATCACGTAGTAGCGGAAGCTGTGCGGGTCGAGCGCGAACTGCACGTTGCAGCCGCCTTCGATGCCCAGCGCGCGAATGATTTTCAGCGCGGAGGAGCGGAGCATCTGATACTCGCGGTCGGACAGCGTCTGGCTCGGCGCCACGACGATGGAGTCGCCGGTGTGCACCCCGACCGGATCGATGTTTTCCATGTTGCAGACGACGATGCAGTTGTCGTTTGCGTCGCGCATTACCTCGTACTCGATCTCCTTCATCCCGGCGATGCTCTTCTCGATCAGACACTGCGAGATGGGAGAGTATTTCAGACCGCTCGCCACGATTTCCCGCAAGCTCTCCTCGTCTTCGCAGATGCCGCCGCCGGTGCCGCCCAGCGTGTAGGCCGGACGGACGATGATCGGGTAGCCGATTTCGCTGGCGAACCGCACCGCTTCATCCACGGTGCTGACGATCGTCGACTCGGGCACCGGCTCGCCCAGCTCGTTCATCAGGGCGCGGAACTGCTCCCGGTCTTCCGCCTGCTTGATCGCGTCCAGGTTGGTGCCGAGCAGCTTCACGTTTTCTTCTGCCAGCACACCCGATTCTGCCAGTGCCACCGCCATGTTGAGCCCGGTTTGGCCGCCCAGGGTAGGCAGCAGGCCGTCCGGTTTTTCCTTGCGGATGACGCGGGTGACAAATTCCGACGTGAGCGGTTCGATGTACACGTTGTCCGCCATGTTGGTGTCGGTCATGATCGTGGCCGGGTTGGAGTTGATCAGCACCACTTCCAGCCCTTCTTCCTTCAGCGCCTGGCAGGCCTGTGTGCCTGCGTAGTCAAACTCCGCCGCCTGTCCAATGACGATGGGACCGGAGCCGATCACCAGGATTTTTTTCAGGTCAGCGAGCTTTGGCATGTGCCCTCTCCTCCTTCGCGGTGTCCATGATTTCGAGAAACTGGTCAAACAGGTAGCCGGTGTCGTACGGACCTGGGGCCGCTTCCGGGTGGTACTGTACGGAGAAAGCCCGTTTCTCCAGATTGCGCAGACCTTCCACCGTGCCGTCGTTCAGTGCAACGTGCGTAATCTCCAGGCCGGTGCCCGGAATCGACTCCGCTTTCACCGCGTAGCTGTGGTTCTGCGACGTGATGTAGGTGCGGCCTGTCATGATTTCCTTGACCGGATGGTTGCCGCCGCGGTGGCCAAACTTCATCTTCACCGTGTCCGCTCCGGACGCCAGGGCAAACAACTGGTGGCCCAGACAGATGCCAAACAGCGGATACTCGCCCAAAATCTCGCGGATTGTCTCGATCGCCTGCGGCACGTCTTTCGGATCGCCGGGGCCATTGGACAGGAGGATGCCGTCCGGCTGCAGTCGGCGAATCTCGGCTGCGGTCACGTTGTGGGGAACGACGACCACATCGCAGTTGCGCTTGGTCAGCTCGCGCAAAATACCATGCTTGGCGCCGAAGTCGACCAGCACCACGCGATGGCCCGTTCCCGGACAGCTAAACACGCTCTTGGTGGAGACACGAGCCACCTGATCGTTCATCAGGGGAGCGTGGCGGAGCGAGTCGAGCAGCTCGGACAGGGGAGCCTCGCTGGTCGTGATCATCCCTTTCATCGTACCGTGATAGCGAATCTTGCGGGTCAGCATCCGCGTGTCGACGCCGGCGATGCCCGGGATGTCGTACGCTTTCAGCAGTTCGTCCAGCGTCCCGGCGCTGCGCCAGTTGCTCGGCGTGTCACAGTGCTCGCGGACGACGAATCCGTGGATGTACGGGCGCACCGCCTCAAAATCGTCCCGATTGATCCCGTAGTTGCCGATCAGCGGGTAGGTCATGGTGACAATCTGGCCGCAGTAGGAAGGATCGGACAGCACTTCCTGATAACCGGTCAACCCGGTGTTGAATACCACTTCCCCCACGCTCTCCGTCGTCGCCCCAAAAGCGGTGCCGACACACTCCGTTCCGTCTTCCAAGATCAGTCTCGCTCGCATCTTCGCTTCCTCCTTTTTCTGCTTCCTTATTCCGCTTCCCGATATACGATCGCACCGTTTACCATCGTCAGGGTCGGCCATCCTTTGCAGACCCAGCCGGCAAATGGCGTGTTGGTTCCCTTGCTGGCAAAGGTGCCGGGATCAATGGTCCGCTCCGCTTCCAGATCAAGCACGCTGAGATCGGCTGGAGCACCCACTTCCAGGCGTCCGTACGGCAGTCCGAAAATCTCTGCCGGTTTTACGGTCAACAGCTCAATCAACTGCTTCAGCGTCAGTTCGCCGGTCAGCACCAGATGGGTGTACAGGAGCGGGAATGCCGTCTCCAGTCCGACGATGCCAAACGGTGCCCGCTCAATGCCGTTCGCCTTTTCTTCCGCTGTGTGCGGGGCGTGATCAGTGGCGATGATGTCAATCGTGCCGTCCTTCAGTCCGGCGATCAGCGCCGCCCGGTCTTCGCGGCTGCGCAGCGGCGGGTTCATTTTCCAGTTGGCGTTCAGGTCGTCCGGGATGTCTTCGTCGCAGAGCAGCAGGTGGTGCGGCGTCACTTCGCAGGTGACGTTCACCCCGGCCCGCTTGCCGTCCCGCACCAGACGCACCGATTCCTTGGCGCTGATGTGGCAGACGTGGTAGTGGACGCCGGTCTGCTCTGCCAGCAGGATGTCCCGTCCCACGTGGATCGACTCCGATTCCGACGGGATGCCCGGAAGGCCGTGCCGCGCCGCCACCACGCCGTCGTGAAGCGCGCTGCCCGGAGTGATCAGATCGTCGTCTTCGCAGTGGGCAACGATCGAGAGGCCCAGTTCTTTCGCCCGCTTCATCGCTTCCTTCATCATCGCGCTGGATTGGACGCCCACGCCGTCATCAGTAAGGGCGAAAATCCCCGCTTCCTTGAGCGCGGCGAAGTCGGTCAATTCCTTGCCGAGCTGCCGCACGGTAATCGCTCCGTAGGGGAGCACGCGGGCCTTGCCCGCTTCCTGCGCCTTGTCGAGAATGTAGTGGACCGTCTCCACACTGTCGATGACAGGGCGGGTGTTGGGCATGCAGGCGATCGTGGTAAATCCGCCTTTTACGGCTGCATGCGCCCCCGTCGCGATCGTCTCCTTGTGTTCAAAGCCCGGTTCACGCAGGTGGACGTGGACGTCAATGAAGCCGGCGGAGATGAGTCTGCCCTTGCAGTCGATCCACACATGCCCGTCGCGCGCAAGCTGTTTATCGATCGCTTTGATGCGTCCGTCTTCGATCAGCACTTCGGCGGGGATCAGTTCGCCAGCCTCGTTTATGCGTTTGCCGTTGCCAAGGATGATTCCCATGTCTTATCGCTTCCTTTCAGCACAGTTTCCAGTACTGCCATGCGGGCAGCCACGCCGTTGGTCACTTGTTTTTGGATCAGCGACTTCTCGCATTCCACCAGGTCGCTGTGGATTTCCACTCCGCGGTTGACCGGCGCCGGGTGCATGATCACCGCGCCCGGCTTCATCATCTTGGCCCGCTCCAGCGTCAGCCCGTGTGCCCGGTGGTACTCTTCCTTGGATACAAACAGCGCGTCTGTGTGCCGCTCCAACTGCACGCGCAGCATCATCACCACGTCGGCCGTCTGGACCGCTTCGTCGATGTCGACCTTTTTCACCCCGTCCGGCACGATCTGCGCCGGCGGCATCATGCTGGCCGGACCGGCGAGCAGCAGGTTGGCCCCCAGCTTGGGCAGGGCGTGCAGATGCGAACCGAGCACGCGGCTGTGGCGAAGGTCACCGATGATGGCCACGGTCAGCCCCTCGATCCGGCCGAACTGCTGCCGCATCGTCAAGAGGTCGAGCAGACACTGGGTGGGATGTTCGTTGGTGCCGTCGCCCGCGTTGATCAGATGAAGGCTGACTTCAGAGGCCAGTTCCGTCAGCAGGCCGTCCTTTTTCGTGCGGATGACCGCCGCCTCCACGCCCATCGCTTCCAGCGTGCGGATCGTGTCGTAGATCGTTTCCCCTTTTACAGTGGAAGAGGTCTCCGGGATGAAATTCAGCACGTGCGCACCCAGCCGTTTTTGCGCCACCTCAAACGAAAAGCGGGTTCTCGTGCTGGCCTCGAAGAACAGGTTGGCGATGAAGCGTCCCTTCAGCACATCCGTCTGCACACCAGGCCGCTCCGCCCAGTATTCGGCGCGATCCAGCAGCCGCTCGATCTGATCCGTTGTCAGCTCTTTCATGCCAATCAGGTGCGTGACGATGCTCATCGAAAATCCCTCCGTATTCCGCAATTGGATAAAAAAAGCTTCTTGCCGTCTTTGCCGTGAAGGCAGGTAAGGCAAGAAGCTCGTGATTTGCTTCCCTGTGCGCAGGTGAAACAGCGCCCAGCCGCCTTGCCAGCCTCTCGGGACTGATTTAAAGGTCGTCGGAACGTGTCAGGCGATATGCTTTTGTTCTTCGCGGTGCGCTTCCCCCATCGCCGATTCCTTGCCCGGCAGGATCAGGTGCAGCACGATGCCGAGGAAGGTGGAGAAGGCGATGTTGTCAATTGTCAGGTTGTGCAGGAAAGACTGCCAGAAGGAAACGCCCTCGAAGCTGATTTTGTAACCGCCGATCCCGGTCACCAGAATCGCGGCGGCAATGATCATGTTGCGCTTATTGGAAAAGTCCACTTTGCTTTCGACGTACATGCGAAGCCCCTGGGCCGCGATAATCCCGAACAGGATGATGGAGACACCGCCCAGCACCGGCGTCGGAATCGTCATCAGGAGCTCGCTGATTTTGCCGCAGAAGGAGAACAGGATTGCCAATACCGCCGCCAGCGCAATCACCGTGCGGCTGAACACACGGGTGATGGCGAGCACACCGATGTTTTCCCCGTACGTGGTGGCAGGCGGTCCGCCAATCAGACCGGCCAGCGCGGTCGCCACTCCATCCCCCAGCAAGCTGCGGTGCAGTCCGGGATCTTTCATCAGATCGCGGTCCATTACCCGGCTCGTCACCAGCAGGTGGCCGAGGTGCTCCGCCAGCGTGACAAACGCGACCGGCGCAATGATCAGCGCCGCTACCCAGGCGGACGGGTCGCCGAGCGCGAAGGCCACTTCTTTCAGCTTGAAGTCCGGAGCGGAAATGATCTCTGCAGTAGCCACCTTGTTCAAGTCAATCAGCTCAGGATGACGCATGAGCGTGTAGAGGTACCCGGCGATGATGCCGATGAGAATCGGAATGAGGGCAAAAAAGCCGCGCAGCATCACAGCCGCCAGAACCGTTACAATCATCGTCACCAGTGAAATTTCAATGGAGGTGAGCGACATGACCGACTGGCCGTCCACCGTTACCTTGGTCGCCATATCGACGGCCACCACCGACAGGCTCAGGCCAATGACGACGATGACGGACGCGATCACCACCGGTGGCAGAACGCGGTCCAGCCACTTGACGCCGGCCTTCTGCACGATCGCCGCCACGATGACGTAGACCAGACCGGAGAGCAGACAGCCCAGCAGCGCGGTGCCGACGCCATAGGCCTGGCTTACCGTGATGATCGGGCCGATAAAGGCGAACGACGATCCCAGGTAGTTGGGCAGCTTGCCTTTGGTAATCAGCAGAAACAGGAGTGTTCCCACCCCGCTGGTAAAGAGCGCGGTCGCCGGGTCCAGGCCGGTCAGAATCGGCACCAGCACAGTCGCGCCAAACATCGCAAACAGGTGCTGGATGCTGAGCGGCAGCAGCTTGGAGACCGCGGGTGTTTCGTGCACATCGACAAAGTTTTTTTGACTCATCTGTATTGTCCCCCCTGCGTTTTGTTTTGTCTTTTCGTCTATACTGCGTATTTCGGCCAACAAAAAACCTCTTTGTGCAGGCACAAAGAGGCATACTCCTTCCATCCTTCCACGGGCATGGAAAGCGCGTAAACCTCTTCGCAACCTCACGGGATTGCGGTTAAAGAGGCGTATCCATTTTTGTCTCAGATCAGCTGGCGGATGGTGACCATGTCCATCCCGTCCACTTCCGCCAGCTTCACGTCCACAATCTCAGTACGGGACGTAGGGACGTTCTTGCCGACAAAGTCGGGTCGGATCGGCAGCTCGCGGTGGCCGCGGTCCACCAGCACGGCCAACTGGATCATGCGTGGGCGGCCGTTGTCGATCAGCGCGTCCAGTGCGGCCCGAACCGTTCGTCCGGTGTACAGCACGTCGTCGACGAGAATGACCGTCTTGCCGGTGATGTCACCGGGCAACTGGGCACCGTGCAGCACCGCATCTTCTGATTTGTGCTGCAGATCGTCCCGGTAAAAGGTGATGTCCAACTGGCCGACCGGCACCTTGACGTTTTCGATCAGTTCGATCCGCTCCACCAGCCGCTGCGCCAGGTAGATGCCCCTCGTCTTGATGCCGGCGATGATACAGTCTTCCACACCCTTGTTCCGCTCGATGATTTCGTGGGCGATCCGCGTCAGTGCCCGACGGATGGCCGCTTCGTCCATGATGACGCTCTTGTTGATCACGTGCGCTTCCCTCCCGGAAATCGGCTTGTCTTACCTGTGGCACAAAAAAGGCTTCTTGTCAGGCGACAAGAAGCCACTGGCCGATGACAGGCAAAAGGGGTGATCCGCCCTTATTCCTGCCGTCTCTGCGTATCCGTGCCCTTGCCAGCCTCACAGGACTGGATTTAAAGGTTCCCTTTGTCAGAATGAATTATGGCACGAATCGCAAGCCGTGTCAATGAGGTTTTTGCTCTTTCCAGAAAACGCTGATCCACGCCGGCAGGTGGTTGCCGTAAAACCCGACGGAACCCGTCACATGCCGAAGCAGTTCCACTTCGCGTTCACTGCCCGTTTTCAGATAGAGCGAGCCGTGTTCGGCGGCATCAAGCCGGACAAACAGCAAGGCGTTTCCGTCCGGTGACAGGGTGGGAAAGATATCGGCCGTCTTGTCCGTCCCCTGCGTCACAGCCTGCTGACTGCCGTCAGCGCTTCGCCGCCAAATGCGCTGCCCGGGCACCTTCGGATTTTCCGGGTCGTCCTCAAAATACGTCTCAACACCGCGGGTAAAATACAGCGTGTACGGAGAGGCGGCTGTCCACGTCGGCTGCGCATCCACCTTGTCCGGCTGCCCTGCCGGGATCACCCGCCCGTTGGCATCCGCAATCATCACGCGCTTGTTGTGCGTGGCCATGCGATCTTCGCCGTCGATAAACGCCAGCAGGCTGCTGTCCGGCGACCAGGCCAGCCACTGCGGATAGGCCAGACCGCTGCCGATGTCCACCGGTTTGCTGCCGGAGCGGGTCAGGTCAAGGATCTGAATCGGCACGCCGTCATTAGAAAGCGAAGCGGCATTCATCCACACATAGTAAGCCACCCGCTTGCCGTCCGGAGCGACTTTCAACCCTGTAGCCTCCAGCGGATAGATGTCTTCGTCCACATTGGACTGCTCGGTAAGCGGATAGACGGCCAGCTGATTGCCTGCCAGATCAATGAGCCTGAGCGTCATCGGACGGTCCGAAGCGACAGGCACGGAGACGAGCAGGCGCTTGCCGTCCGGCATCCAGGCAAAATCGGCCAGCTCCATCGTCTGGGTGCTGACGACGCCCGCTTTCTCCCCGGCCATTTCCGCCACCACCAACAGCTTTTTTCGGTCCTCGTCCGCCCCGGACGCAGCGACCAGGTAGGCAAAGGTGCGGGAGACAGGCGACCACTTGGGATGTTCCAAGACGGGCCGCTCATCCACCTGGAATGCTCCGGTTCCGTCCGCCTTCACCGCCCACAAGTAAGCCGGTGACGAACTGGAGCGCGCCTCCTTTTCGTACAGCAGGTAGAGCAGCCATTTGCCGTCGGCCGACCACCCGGCGATCTCTGCTTCGCCCTGCGTCGTCACCTGCACGGGCACGGCGTCGGCCTTGCTGGCGTCGAGTATCCACAAATGCTTATTGTGGATAAACGCGATCGTCGCCGGAACGGCAGTCTGGCTGACGCGCTGAGGGGCGTCTGCGGCCCGCTCTCCCGGCTGCACGTCTACCGCCGGTTCACTTCCCGTCGGCAGGGATGGCACGGGAGCCGAGCCCTGACCCGTCGCGACCGGGACTGTTCCGGTCTGGGCGGATGTGGTCAGCACCGACGCCGTCAGCGCCGCTGCACATGCCGCCAGTTTCACCATCGTCCACATGCGTACTCCTCCTTTTTCTCTCGTCGTTGGTATGACGATACCAACGCGGCAATGTTTCATCGGCAACAAAAAACGCCAGGGAACATCTGTGGTACTCCCTAGCGTTTAATTCGCTGAACCGTATTATGTGTGCGTTGTGTCAGGCTTGCCGCAGCTGGTGAATCACGTCCAGCAGATCCTGCGGCAGCGGCGCTTCAAACTCCAGCCGCTCGCCCGTGCGCGGATGGTCAAAGCCCAGCGTTTTGGCGTGCAGCGCCTGGCCGTTCAGTTCCAGCGTGTTTTTCGGCCCGTACTTGGGGTCTCCCGCCAGCGGATAGCCGATGTATTTCATATGCACCCGGATCTGGTGGGTGCGCCCCGTCTCCAGCTTCAACTCCACCAGGGTAAACGCCTTAAACCGTTCCAGCACGACAAAATGGGTGACGGCCGGTTTGCTGTTTTCAAAGACGACGGCCATCTGCTGCCGGTTTTTCGGGTCCCGGCCGATTGGCGCGTCGATTGTGCCCATTTCGTGCGGGATAACCCCGTGCACGATGGCCACGTATTTGCGGTTGACGCTGTGCTCTTTCAACTGCCGGGCGAGGCTGACGTGCGCCTTGTCGTTTTTGGCCACCATCAACAGACCGGACGTGTCCTTGTCGATGCGGTGGACAATGCCAGGCCGAAGCACGCCGTTAATCCCCGACAGATCCTTGCAGTGGGCCAAGAGACCGTTGACCAGTGTGCCGCTGTAGTGTCCGGGGGCAGGATGGACCACCAGCCCGCGCGGCTTGTTCACAACAATTACGTCGGCGTCTTCGTAAACGATGTCGAGCGGCATCGGCTCCGGCTCGATCGCCATTTCCTTCGGCGGGGGGACGCGCAGCGTAATCTCGTCGTCCGCCGCCAGCTTGTAGTTGCTTTTCACCGGCTCCCCGTTGACGGACACTCGGCCTTCCTTGATCCAGATTTGCACTTGTGACCGGGACCAGTCTTCGTTTTGCATCGTGATGAATTTGTCAATCCGCTCACCCGCGTCGGCAGGCTCAACGGTCCAGTCGTACCGTTCAAACAACTGCGTGTCGTTCATCTCTGTCTCCTCGTATGTAGTACGCTAGTATCGTTTACAACCACTCGTTCCATTTACCGCTTACTCGGCCTTGCGTCTGCCCTCCAGCAGCACGTCCAGCAGCAGCAGGGCAACGCCGAATGTAATGGCCATATCGGCTACATTGAAAATCGGAAAGTTGATCAGGGTAAAATCGAGAAAATCGACCACCTGGCCCGTGCTGACGCGGTCGATGAAATTGCCGATCGCCCCGCCCAACACCAGCGAAAGCGCGAGAGACACGCGCGGCTGCCGCTTGCCGATGCGCACGAGCGACACCAGAATGCCGATCACGACGGCAATCGTGATGATCACAAACAGCCATCGCTGGTTTTGCAGGATGCCAAATGCCGCTCCCATGTTCCGATGGGACGTGAGGTGAAACACATCTGGAATCAGGGGAATCGACTGCCCCAGTTCCATCCGGGTCACCACCAGGTTCTTGGTCCATTGATCGAGCGCGACAATGGCAGCAGCAATGAGATAGTACATCGATGGGGTCCTCCTTACTCCGACTCAGACAGCCAGCAACATGACGTCAACAGAAAATGATACCACAGCGCCGCTTGTGAAACAATGAAACGATCCACGCTCCCCGTGGACCGGTGCGTCTTCCCCTGCTCACCGAAAGAGGCGGGACAGCTTTTTGTAGTACCGATACCCTTTGCGCACGCCATCCAGCACCCAGAGCGGTATCTTCCAGCCGCGGTCCTTGAAAAGCGGCAGGTAGAACTTGTAGTACGCCCGTCGCAAGTCGCGCCACTTGCTGTCCGGTATGTTTTTGTAGTAGTCGGACACGTCGATCAGATAGCCCCGCCCCTGATCCATCAGCACGTTTTTGGCGTGCACGTCGTGGGGATACAGCCCCTTGGACCGGGCTTCCTCCAGCGCCTCCTCCACGTCCTCGATCACCTGCGGCGGGATCGGAATGCCGTAGCGAAGGCAGTCAAACAACGAGATGCCTTTGATCCGCGTCAGCACCAGAAAGCAGGGCTCCGCCTGATAGCAGACGGGAAACGAGCGGGTCTGCCCCAGCTTGCGGTACACGTCCACTTCCTGTTCCCAACCGGGACGCCCCGGTGCGTACAGCTTCACCACCACGTCCGGGTAGTCAGGATGGGCGAACACCGCCGCGTAGTTGCCCCTTCCCACCAATTCCCACGGGTACGGTGTGTGCAACACGACGACCGGGTCGTCCGGCGAACGGCTTTCCAGTTTTACCTCACGCAGGAACGGGTCCAACACGTCTCGATGAATGCGCATGTGTCCTCTTCTTTCGTCACGGAAGGGTTTCTTCTTTTTGATTCTAGCAAAACCAGAAAATTAGGCAACCTGCTCGGCGGATGCTGTTGAACAACGGCAAAAGCCGCCTCCCCGCCGCATGGGCCAGTCTGGGAGGCGGCCTCTTTTATTTTTCCCCGCACATGCATGTTCGTTTCCGGCAAGAGCGCAAAGAGGGCTAGTTCGTTACGCGTTGATCTCGATAAACCAGTCTTGGACAGCCTCTCTGATCTGTTCAAGAGCGGCAGGGTTCGCCGCCTCGCAGTAAATGCGGAGAAGCGGCTCTGTTCCGGACGGACGGATCAGCACCCAATGACCGCCGTCGAGCAGCAGCTTGACGCCGTCCATGCGGTTTACTCCCCGCACTGCAAACGGGCCTACCTGGCCAGGCGGCACCGCCAGCATCTGCTGTATCCAGCGTTCTTTTCCCGGCAGGCGGATATCCAGGCGCGTCGAAAACAGCTCGCCATACTCGTCGCAGACCTCCTGAAGAATCTGATCGATGCCTTTCTTTTCCCAGGCGCACATCTCCGCCAACAGCAGGTTGATCAGAATGCCGTCCTTTTCCGGAATGTGGCCGAAAATGCTGGCGCCGCCGCTTTCCTCGCCGCCGATCAGCACGTCTCCCCGCAGCATTTGGGCGCCGATGTACTTGAACCCAACCGGCGTCTCCACCAGCTCCAGACCGTAGCGGGCCGCCATCCGGTCCAACAGGTGGGTGGTCGCCACGGTGCGTACGATTCGGCCGCGCAGCCCCCTGTTTTTGACCAGATGGCGGGTCAGCAGGGCGAGCACGGCGTTGGGCGGCACGTACCGGCCGAAACGGTCAACGGCTCCGAAGCGATCCCCGTCTCCGTCATTGGCCAACCCCAGGTCGGCCTGCCGGTCGATGACCTCCCTCTTCAACAAGGACAGGTGGTGATCGTTCGGCTCCGGCAGGCTGCCGCCAAAAAACGGGTCGGTCGTCTCGCGGATGCTGATCGTCTCCACCCCTGCTTCTTTCAGCAGTCCGCTTACGTAGCCAATCCCGGCGCCGTGCATGGGATCAATCACGACCCGCAGCGGTGATTGTTTCAGCACGTCCAGGTGGACCATTCGCCTGAGATGCGCCTCGTAGTGCGGACGGAGCACGATCACCTGCAGCAGCTTGCGCGCCTTGGCTTCATCCAGCGGAATGTCCCGGACGCCGCCCGCCTCCTGGACCGCCCGGATCAACGCTTCCAGCCTGCTGGTGATCTCCGGAGCGGCCGGTCCGGCATAATCGGGAATGTATTTGATCCCGTTGTACTCAGGCGGGTTGTGGCTGGCGGTAATCATCACCGCGCCGCTGGCGGCAAAATGCTTGACGCCAAAGGCCACGGCCGGCGTCGGTGCTGCTTCGTTGACCAGATAGACGCGAATGCCGTTGGCGGCCAGCACGCCTGCCACGGTCTCGGCGAAGCGTCGGCCCAAAAAGCGCGTGTCATGACCGATGAGAATGCCCTGTTCCTGTTGGCCGATTTCCCTGGTATAGGCTGCAATGGCCTGGGCGACGACGCGCACGTTTTCCATCGTAAATTGATCGGCGACGATGGCGCGCCAGCCGTCCGTGCCAAAGCGGATGTCGTTCACTGCGATTCACCTCTCCCTTTTTTGCTTCAGCTCGTTTGCTTTGTCCACGTAACGCAGCACCGTGGCGACAAAGGTGGCGTGCGACCAGGTGAGCGGCGCAACGGAGACGGGCTCGCCGGTGTACGGGTCCAACTGCTCCGACAGCACGCCGCTTTCCATCGCGTGCCGCACCACCCAGTCGAGCCGCTTTTTCGCTTCGCCAAGTTCTTCCAGCGATTGCGCTTTCGCAATTTCCCAATCGGCTACCCACAGCGTGCAGATAATCCAGGGGTTCCCCGGCACCCTGGCCGCGTCGTGTGCCTTGCGAAAATACGGATCACCCTGGTACCGGGCGATTCCGCCCACCGGCGTATCCACCCGCAGACTGCGCCTAACCGCCTCCATCGTGCTGACGACCCGGGGATCGTCTGCCGGCATCACGCCCAGGGCAAACAGTCCGTACAGGCTGCTATCCACCGTTTCATCCTTTTCCAGCTTTCCGTCTGACCGCAGGTACCCCCCGCGCAAAAAACGGCCGAGGTCCGGATCGTACAGATGCTGCAACATGGCCGCACGGACGCGCTCCGCCCCTTCGTCATAGCGCTGGAAGCGGTGATCGTCGCCAAACAGTTGGGCAAACCTTGCCGCCGCCTTGAGCCCGGCGTAGACGGTGGCACTGGTAAAGGTAAAGATTCCTCTGCGCTCTTCCCACAGATCGTAGCTGGGGAGGGGGAGGTGCCATTCGGGATGGAGATGGGACAGCAAAAACCGGGCCGCCGGCCTGACCAGTGTGGGATACAGCCGCTGGCAAAATTCAATCTGCTTGCTGCAGCGGTACATCTCCCACAGCGCGTGGAGAACAAGCGCCGTCTCGTCCTCCTGGATGGGAAGCTGGTACTCCCCGTCCCGAACAAACGGGTGCCAGCTCGAACCGACAGACCCGTCTGGATTGTACTTGTGCAGCAGATAGCCGTCCTCCGTCAGCGCGTCACGGCAAAAGCGAAAAAACGGCGCCACCGTCCCGCCGTATCCCGCGCGGACCATCGCGCTGGCGACCAGCGCCCCGTCGCGCGGCCACATGTAACTGTAATGATCGCGGTTGTACTGCAGGATGTCCGAATCGTTGGCGGCCAGAATGGCGCCGTTCTGATCAATCTGTGTTTGGATGATCAACAGGCTCTGTTTGTACAGGCGGATCACCTCAGGCGGCAGGTCAGCAAAGCTTTGCTCCTCCTTGTTCACCCAACGCCGCCAGTAGACGTCCACGCGCGACAGCAGCCGGTCCGCTCCGCTGTCCAGCACGTACTGGTTCAATTCCTTGACCGCCGGGTACGTGTCACCAACGCACATCCAGTAGTACAGCGTCTGCTCCGCCAGCGGCTCCAGCACAAGGCGGAACGAAACGGTGCTGTCCACCGAGCCCTGCGCGATCGTGTTTCCTTCCAGCAGACCGTCCTCTGCGTCCCGCCAGGTTCCTTCCGCGTAATTAAACCGCTTGATGCCCACACTGTACTGAAAAATGCCGCCGTTCTCCGCCGTCCGGCCGTTCACCATGATGTAGACATTGCGCTTGTAATGGTACACGGTGTGAAGCAGGGGATCGTACACGGCCGTATCCCCCACTTCGGTCTCGTTCAAGCTGAAGTCGTGATGAAAAAACAGGCGCACTTCCCGCGTCTCCGCGAAGTGGTTGCGGACACGGACCTGTTTGAGGTAAATCGGGTCGCGCTGATGCACGCCGTCTGCGATGCAGAGCGAAAGCCCCAATTTCTCGTGACGGGCGGTGACATCGGTGACGAGCGACTCGTCGCGATAGCCGAGCCTGCGTTCCCATCCGTCTTCATCCAACCAGGAAAACCGCCCCTGCACCCAGATGCCCAGCTTGCAGTAATGACCGCCCACGTGATTCAGTTGCCCGACATACGGATAGAAGAGATCGCGCATGCGCAGTCTGTCGTCAAAATTGATCAGCAGCTTTCCGTTACCCACCACAAGCGGTCTTGGCATGATGTCACGCCCCTTCCGATCTGAAACTTCACGAGAAGGTTCCCGAAAACAAGGCGCGTTATCGGGACTGGAACTCCGCTATCCTCCGGGCGAACAATGCGGCGAGCGTCGATGCTGATTCCGCTGTCACGCCCTGTGAAATGATATTGACGTGGGAATGTTCTGTATCCGGCAGAATCAGCACCCAGCCGTGGGCGTCGTACACCTTGATGCCGTCCACCAACTCCAGCTGCTGGCCTTTGTGTTCCTCCAACATTTTACGCATCACTTTTCCCTTCCATGCCCACGGACAAAACACCGTCGTTTTGTCCATGTGGCACGCCGGAAGCTGAGCGGTCAACTGGCTGAGCGGCTGTTTTTCCCGTGACAGGTGCGCAAGGATGCAGACCAGGCTGAAAACCGCATCAAACAGCGGATGGAACCGCTCGTCCGGCGACACCTCCATCATCGCGCGCGGCGACAACTTGGTGCGGACCACCTCCACCTGCATCCGCCGGGCCAGCTGCTCCATCTCTTCCGGCGCGCTGACCGGCAGGCCGATCTGCCGTCGCTGCCCCCGGCAGGCGAGGAGCTGCAGCGCCATAAGTTGTTCCGGTGTCAGGCGTTCCCCCGTGTCCGTGAACAGCTCGAACTGCTCGCCGTTTTTGTGCAGGCGGACAGCCAGATCGACACCGTGCCTGCCGACCCCTTCTGCGACGGCGCCGTACACGGCGGTCACACCCAGCGCGCCAAACAGCGGAGCCAGAAACGCCGGCAGGAAGCGGGGCTCGCACTCGATTAGCAGGTTGAATCCCCGGCGCCGAATCAGTGCCGCGTCGATCTGCTCCAATAGTTCACGCGTGTAGGTTTCCTGCACCTGGTGTTCCACGTGCAGATAACCCAGGTGGTGCAGCGAACGGACATACGTCTCCTGCCAGCAGGCATTTTCAATTTTCCGCTCCCAATCGCGGGAGACCGGCAGCCCCAGCTGGTCGACGAACTGGATCACTACTTGCTTCTCCTCAGCCGATTCGTCCATGTGGATGTGAATCCCGCCCTGGCAGTGAAACTGTCGGACGGCGTACCGGTTTACCGGCGCGATGCTGATGCCGATGTCGATCGTGTCAATTCCGGACGAGCAGAGACTGGTCATGACGCTGTGCTTGAGCAGTTGGGCAAACGGGTGGGCGCAGGCGGACAGGGCGATTTTGCTGCCCGGCTTGAGCAGGTAGGCGTATGCGGCAGCCAGCCGGGTTACGAACTCCGGCGTAATCTCCACATTTGCCAGCCCTTTGATGCCATTGCCGCCGAACAGGCGTTTTGACTGCTTGGTTCCGTAAATGAGCGACGTGTGTACGTTGGCGCATTCCTCAATTTCCTTGTGGGGCCAGACCTTGACCCCGTCTTTTACCACCGCCTTGGCACCGATCCGGCAGCGGTCGCCGATGACCGCGCCCTCGCCCAGCAGGACACACGGTCCGACGCTCACGTTGCGGCCCAGAATAGCGCCTGTCAGTTCCGCCCGCTGGCCGATATAGGAGTTTTCCCACAAAATCGACTGCCCCAGCCTGGTCCCGGCGCAAATGACCGAATGACTGCCCAGCACGGAGTAGGCACCGACCGACACACCCGCTTGCAAATGGACGTTTTCCCCGATGTACACGGGCCCTTCCAGCCGCACGGACGAATCAATCCGCACGTGGTTTTCGAGAAAGATCCGGGGGGCAATCTCTCGCGCGTCAATCTCCACCCGCACCCGTCCGTCCAGCATGTCAGCCTGCGTCTGCCGATACACGTCCAGGGACCCGATGTCCGACCAGTAGCCCTCCGCGATGTGGCCGAACAGCGGCAGACCCGCGTCCAAAAAGGCGGGAAACAGCTCTTTGCTGAAATCCACTTCTCTGTCTTCTTCTATGTAAGAAAGCACCTCAGGTTCGAAGACGTACATGCCTGTGTTGACCGTATCACTGAACACTTCGGCCCAGCTGGGCTTTTCCAGGAACCGGGTGATTCGTCCGCTCTCGTCCGTCATGACGACGCCGAATTCCAGCGGCGTCTCCACTCTGGTCAGGATCAGCGTGGCCAATGCGCCGTTTCGCTCGTGAAAACGGACAGCCTCTGTCAAATCGATGTCCGTCAAGGTGTCTCCGCTGATCACCAGGAACCGGTCATCCAGGAATTCAGCGCAGTTTTTGACGCTGCCCGCCGTGCCCAATGGCGTCGCTTCTTCGAAATAGGTAAGCGAGACGCCAAAGCGTGATCCGTCGCCAAAGTAGCTGCGGATGGCATCGGGAAGGTACTGCAGCGTGACCGCGATGTCCGTAATGCCATGGCGTTTCAGCAGGTGGATCGTGTATTCCATGCAGGGACGGTTTAACAACGGCACCATCGGTTTGGGCGTATGGACCGTCAACGGGCGCAGGCGGGTTCCCTTGCCGCCGGCCATGATCACTGCTTTCATCAACCGTTCCTCCTCTCGGTCAGATCGAAGTTGCCCAGGCTGAACCCAATGAACGATACAAATCCATCGTCTGAAGCGCCAACCGGTTCCAGTCGTATTGACACAGGATGTCCTCACGCGCCGTGCGGACCAGCCGCTCGCGTTCATCGGGGCAGTGCAGGAGCCAGCACAACTGATCAGCAAGCGAATTGGCGTTGCCGGTGTAAAAGGTGAGCCCGTTTTCGCCGTGGCGGACGATTTCCCGCAAGCCTCCCGTGTCGGCCACAATCACCGGTGTCCCCAGCGCCATGGCTTCCAGCGCCACGATGCCGAACGGCTCGTACAAGCTGGGAAAAACGGCTGCCGCTGCCATTCGGAAGAGCAGATTGCGGCGGTCGTCGTCGACAAAGCCGAGAAATCGGACGCGAGACGCCAGCCCCCGCTGCTCCGCCATCTGCCGCCACTCTTCCAGCATGGGCCCTTTTCCCGCCAGAACGAAGACGGCTTCCGGGTGTTCGTGCAATACGCGGGGGGCGGCCTCCAACAGCAGGTGCACCCCTTTTTCCCGCACCATCCGGCCGACAAAGAAGATGACCGGTCCCGTCCCCAGCCCCAGTTCCTCCCGCACGACACGCATGCACTCTGCTTCATCCGCAGTCGCGGCCGGCGGGCATGCGACGCCGTTGGGGATCACGGCGATACACTCATGCGGTACGCCAAACAGCCTGTTCACCTCCCCGGCCATGTAGCGGCTGCACACGATGAGGCGGTCGGATGCGGTGGAGAGAAGCTGTTCGCGCTCGTGAATCCGCTGCTGCAGCGGGGTGTGAATCCCTTGATGACGGCCGTGTTCCAGCGCGTGGATCGTCGTCACCAACGGCCGTTCCCAACGCTGTTTCAGCTCCAGCGCTGCCCATCCGACCATCCAGTCGTGCGCGTGGATGAGATCGGGCCGAAATCCCTGCCGCACCAATCGTTCCGCCGCGTCTGTCATCGCCAGGTTGAGCTGAAATACCCAGTCGAGAAAATCGCTCTGCTCTCCCGGGACGTAGGTGTTGAGCCAATGGACGCACACCCCGTTTACCAGCTCCGAGTGCGCTGCCGTACCCGGTGAGGCTGTCAATACGTGCACCTCTGCGTGCTGCCTTGCCAGATGGCAGGCCAGGTCGTACACGGCCCGGCCCAGTCCGCCGACGACGCGGGGCGGAAACTCCCAGCTCAACATCAGCACCCGAAGCCCTTCCTGACGCTCACTGCCGGCGGCCACATACTGACGCGATACGTTCACTCTATGCGAACTTATCGGCAAATAGTACCGCAGGTCCAGATCGGGGAAAAGCGGATACGCCTGCTCTCTTGCGGCCAGTCGCTCGGGATCAATCGTCCCCGCCTCAATCTGCTCCACCAGCTCGCGAAAGCAGGTGAGATGGTCGTGAGTGCGGCGGACGGCGTAATCAACCACGGTTTGTCCGTCCATGATAAAAGCCCAGTCACTGCTTTGCGCCAGCATCAGCTCCCGGGCCGCCTGCTGCAGTCCGCGCCGCAACAGCGGACGTGCCTCATGATCGTCATGGGTCTTTTCCACCAGTTCGATCAGGTCCCGTTCAGCCTGGTGCAGGTGGCGGTAAATCCAGCTGTTTCGCTCGTTGAGCCAGACTTCGCCGTAGCCGTTTCGCCCCCAGGACGACATCGGCAGACGCCCCCGGTCAATCTGGGGGCAGGCGTCCATGTAGGCGGAGGGCGTGGTCAGACTGATCACATGTGAATCGCAGGCAGCCTTCCGCAGCAGAAAATCGAGAAACTGCGGCCCTTCGTACCACCAGTGGCCGAACAGTTCGGCGTCGTACGTGGCCGTAATCAGCGCAGGGCGATCCAGCCATTCGGCCGCCTGCACCACCTGTGCCTCCCGACTGGCGAGGAAATGACCGGCGTGAACGTCCGCCTTCTCCCTCGCCCGGTCGGGATCGTAAATGGCTTTTGGCTCATCCCGCCCGGTGATCCGGTGGTACTTGAGTCCTGTATGTACGCGGAATCCCTGGGGATGAACGTACGGAGCGATGTACGCCCAGTCCAGATCAAACCCGATGTCCCGGTAATATTCCCGGTAATCGTAATCTCCGGGATAGCCGGTGACAGAGCTCCATACCTGACGCGACGCTTCTTCATCGCGTGGAAAGGCGGCTACGTCGTACGGGGTCAACAGCGGCGCAAACAGCCCCCGCCGCGGATGAGGAGTGGCGTGGCGAACCGTGTGGCTGTCGGTGAAAAAGTAGCGGATGCCCGCCTCTTTCAGCAGGCGGTCCAGCCCCGGGGTATAGCCGCACTCGGGCAGCCAGATTCCCGCGGGACGGCGGCCGAGAATACGCTCATGCGTATCAATCCCTACCATAAGCTGGGCGCGGATTGCCTCTTCCGTCTCTACAAAGGGGAGAAACGCGTGAGTCGCGGCGCACGTAATCAGCTCCACGCAGCCGCTCTCCTGCAGCCGTTTCAAAGCGGATACAAGCGCATAATCCCACTTGCGGCAGTACTGGGCGATTTCCCGAAAGCGCTGCAGATACATTTTGGCGACGCGGTGCTCCTCCGGGCTGCCGCTCGTCCGCTTGCATTCCTTTCCGGCCAACTCGACCGTTTTGGCGAGATGGCGCCGGAATCTCTCACGGATCAACGGATCGTCAAGCATGGACAGCAGCGGAGGTGAAACGGCCAGCGTGATGCGAAACGGGATGCCGTCCGCGAGCAGCTTTTCAAACACCAGCAACAGCGGAATGTACGATTCGAGCATAGCCTCGTACACCCAGCGCTCTTCCAGGCGATCATCCCGCTCGCCATCCCGCACGTAAGGCATATGGGCATGCAGCACGAGGGAGAGATAACCGTTTGACACCACAGACACCTCGCTCATTTTGACGTTTTGGGATAGAGGGAATAGGAAGAAAAGTTCTCAAACCAGGCTGGTACGCGCGTGTCGGTGGCTGGCTCCACCAGCGGCTCGCCCCATGCGGCAGGGTAATTGCGCGGTGTCGCTGCCGGTTCCGAGCGCAGGATCGGGTAGAAGCGCTCGCGGTGGAACAGACCAAAGTCGGCGATGTACGTTCTCCCCGGCTGGACGTCATGCACAAACCAGGAGTGGGCGTCATGTGACACGGTCACGTCCAGGTGGCAATGCGCGTTGGTGCCGTCAAACAAGCGGTCGGTCACGTCGTAGAGACGGAGCCCCTTGTCGATCTGCCGGTAGTCTGCCTGCAGGTAGGATGCGACCATCCGCATGCGCGGCCAGGTGATCTCCCAATAGACAAACAGCACCGTCGGCCCCTGCACCATCAGTTTGACCACATCCCTCCCGTAAAACGGCGGCAGCCGCCACCCGTCGTCCGGTTTGTTCTTTGGCGGGACAGCATTCCGGCTGCTGGAGTCAGGTTCGGCCGCCGAACGCGATCTGCCCTTCTGCAGCCGGTATTTCACCTGGCCCACGGTCAGCCCGCATTCTTTGGCGATTTGCGCGATGGTCATGGACTGCGAGCGAAGCTGTAAGATTCGTTCCAACATCGTTGAACGCTCCTTTCTGCCGGTATCCTCCAAGCACGAGACTGGCGGAGGCGACGGGTCTTTTGCCAACAATGCCATCATAGCCAAAACCGCCCATCAAAGACTGTCGAACAGTGTGTGCACATCCTTTCTTCTTTTGTCGAGTTTCCGACAGTTTTTCGTCATGAGAACTGACGTACTGCAGGATGGCGAAAGACCCGTTGACCTTTCGGGAAATCAGGGCAAGAAAAAAACCACCTGTACAGGTGGATCAGACAGTAAATCAGAAAAATTTCTTTCGTCCCTGCTCTTCTTTCAACAGTTCCACTGCTTCACGAAATCTCAGCGAGTGGACGATCTCCCGTTCGCGGAGGAATTTGAGGCCGTCCTTCAGGTCGGGATCGTCCGTCATGTCAATCAGCCATTGATAGGTGGCTCTCGCTTTTTCCTCGGCGGCAATATCTTCGTACAGGTCGGCGATCGGGTCGCCTTTGGCCTGGATGTACGCCGCCGTCCAGGGGACGCCGGCGGCATTGTTGTAAAACAGCGCCCTGTCGTGATTTACGTAGTGGGGGGAGAGGCCGGCTTCCTCCAACTGCTCGATCGTGGCGTCTTTCGTCAACTTATACACCATGGTGGCAATCATTTCCAGGTGCGCAAACTCTTCTGTCCCGATATCCGTCAACAGACCGATCACCTTGTCAGGGATGGTGTACCGCTGGTTCAGGTAGCGGAGCGCCGCCGCCAGCTCCCCATCGGCGCCGCCATACTGCTCGATCAGGAGTTTCGCCATACGCGGATCGCATTTGCTCACGCGTACGGGGTACTGCAGTTTTTTCTCATAAATCCACACGTTTGATTCTCCTCCTCATCCTCATACCTGCCACGGCCACGGCGTTTCGGGCCACTGCCAGGGATATCCGGAATAGCTGTGTCCGAATTGCAAAAGCGGTCCGTAATGAGCCTCAAACTCGCACGCCACCTGCCAGCGTCTGGCGGAGTACTCGTTGAACTGCTGGACCGCATTCATGTCGTCTCGGTGAGTGTTCAGGTACAGCGACAACTCCACCAGCACGAAATCGAGCGCCTGCAGCTCATGCAGAAGCTGGTAGTAGCGTTCGTCCACTTGTTTGCGATCGCTCACTTCCGCTCCCTCCCTTTTCGATCCCGTCCCTCGTACGGACTGTACAATGCCGGCCAGAGCACGCCGTGGCGCAGCGCTTCGTGAGCAGAAAACTGCGGCAGTCCGGGGGGCTGAAAATTCATGAACAGGTTGGGGGGGACCACATAGGTTTTCACCCGGATCGGCGGACACGGGTCAAAGGGGCTGACGTACGGATAATACACTCTCGTCTGCGAATCCAACGAAGGTGACCTCCTTGCTAGGTGATTGACTAACCAGTATCACTGTATGACACTCACCTACCTGCGGTGTTGGGCGGTCGCCCGTTTGTGTGGCATAAGAAAAACCCGCTGTGCTCAGCGGGTTACAGTGTGTAGAAAATGACCATTGCGAGGAGAACACGTTTCCGTCAGCCGCTCCGTGCTCGCCCAACAGAGAAACACATACTGCTCGCTCCGCATTGATTTGCGGGGGATCGCCAAAGCCGCATGGCTACGCAGACTGTTCAACGGTGGCGATCCTTTTTCCCGCAAATCGCTGCTCCGCTCGGCAGGGCTCACAAGTCGCTCTGCCTGGAAACGTGCTTCTCCTTCGATGCAATCGGGTTGGCTTCAGTCGGAAACCCGCTGTTTTCAGCGGGTTATCGTCGTTTGGTGATACGGCCGAAGCCACCAACCTTCGTGCGCGGAGGCGATTTGCTTCGCGGCGGGGAGAAGATTGAGGATTTTTTTGTGGATGTCGAATTGGAGATGGTCGTCTTCTTGTCAGACTTGCGGATAATCCGCCCGACCTGCCCGGATGGCGCTGTGGACGGTTCCGTCTTTTTTTTGATGATGCTGCCGTCCGCACCGACTCCGGAACTCCGATCGGCAGGCTTGTCGCTGCGCTTGATGATGCTCCCCGTTCCCTGCTTGGTGACAGGAGGAGCCGCCTTTTTTTCCTGCTGGGTGGGGACCCGGTACGTCCCTCCTGGTTTGTAGATGTCTCTTGTGGTATACCCTCGATACGAACCGGTGGCATGTTTGTGCGCATCGAAGAGGTCATCCAGCAGGCTGGCGATGATGAACCCCTCCAGAAACGACGGATCGTAATTTTGCCGGACAAACTCCTTGCTGTCCACTTCGATGAGCGTGTCCGAAGGCTTCTCTTGATCCTGCTGCAGGTGGTACCATTCATCCGGATAGATGAGAAACATGTGTTTCTCGTCTTCTTTTGAGATTTCGTCCGGCTCTCGCTGCTCTGCCAGTTCGCGGGCCACTTCCGGCACCGTTTTGTTTTCGGCGCGGTAGACGCGGGAATACTGCCCGTCGTCCTTGGAGATCACCGATTCCAGCGGATAGTCCAATTCGGCCGACGGTTTCCCGCAGCCAGCCAGGGACAAGAGCAAGAGCGCTGGCACCAACAAGATCGCGACCGCTCGAAACAACCGCTGTGCCATCCTCATCCCTCCCTACGTTCCGCGCAAGACCTGCACGTCAGCCGAGAGGACAAACTCTCCCTCGTACAGCATGAAACGGCCGTCCTGCCATTCGATCCGCAGCAGATGGCGCTGGTCGGATTGAAACTGCCAGATGTGCTGCTCGCCTGACGAAGAAAACGGGGTTTTGCCCTGGGCCGTCACGTGACCGCTGTAGTGTTCCTCCAGGTGGTAGTAGACCCCGTCCATTTCGATCGTGGTCGGGACTCCATCGTCAAAATCCAGCCGGCCGTCAATGGCGCTGTAGAGCTGATACACCACCTGTTCCCGCTCTTCGATATAGAGATAGCGAATCTGCTGGCCGTCCTGCAGGGTCAGCATCACAGCGTTTCGACTGACGTTTTGAATCCTGCCCGTCACCTGATAGGTGACCAGGGAAACCTCCACCACATCTCCCGGCCCAACAGTGAGGATGCTGCGCTCTGCGGGCAGCGGCTCATGCTTGGCAAAGAGACCGTGGATTCGCTTGAACAAACTCATGGATGCCCTCCTTTCCCCGCACTACAGACAAGCGGCCAAAATCAAAGCGCCGACGATGTGGAAAGAGCCGGCCAACAATGCGTACGCGACTTTCCCCTGCCGCGTTCCCTCGTCCAGATCAAACGACGCAGCCATTTTCAACAGCCGTTCGACAATCCATTCCAGCATGAACAAAATGACAAATGAAACCACAGACACCAACAGGGCAATAAACAGATCGTTGGAAGTGGCAATCGACCGGGACAAGATATAGCCCTGGGCAAACAGCTTCATGACGAAACGGGTCGTTACCGCCACGTTCCCGTTCTTCATTTCCGTAATGTCCTTGTATTTGGTGAACAAACTGTCCACCCACATGAGCACAAACAAGAGAATGGCGCCGGCCCCGGTCCACACCAGCATGGCCAGCACTTCAAACCACGACAAAGTCCATCCCTCCACAGCGTCAAAATTTACTTGCGGCAGTTCGCGGAATCAGAGAAAAAGGGGAACCGCCTGGAGCGGTTTACCCCTCGTATTTTTTCATCAGGGCCGCCAGTTCGTCTTCAATTTCCTGATCACGGTTCAATTTGGCGATTTCCTCGTCCAGCGATGTTTCTTTTTTGTACACGTCGCCGCTGGCCTCCGCTTCCGCTTCGAGCTGCAGCGCCTTCTCCTCCATGCGCTTCAACCCCGCCATCGCCGTATTTGCGTCGAACCCGGACATCGCCTTGTTGATGTTTTTCTGGGCCTTGGCGGCGTTGACGCGGGCGACCAGAGTCTCCCGTTTGTGTTTCAGCTCGTTGATCTGCTTGCGCATTTCCGCCAGCTTTTCGCGCAGGTTGTCAGCCGCCTGTTTATTCTGCTCGTAGCTTGCCTTGTACTCCTCCATCTTTTGCTGGGCCGCTTTCTTTTCTTCCAACGCGCGTCGGGCGAGATCGACGTTCTTCGCCTGCGCGGCCAGATGGGCCTGCTCGTCGCGTTTCTTGACGAGGGCTTCCTGCTCCTCGTACAGCAGCTTGAATTTTTTCTCCAGGGCAATTTGGGCAGCGACAGCTTTTTCCGCTTCTTCCAGATCGGCCTGCATGTCGCGCAGATACTGGTCTGTCATTTTAACGGGGTCTTCCGCTTTTTCAATCAGAGCATACAGATTGGCCATGGTCAGGTCTCGCAGACGTTTGAAAAACGACATGACATTTTTCCTCCTTGCATAAGAATGTCAACGCAGCTGCAACTGCGCCTCTCTAACACGTATCTACGAAAAAAGAGGGGCCTCGGTTTCAACCGGACTCCTTTCGTTTGCGCATGCTGCCCTTGCGCTCTGCCTCGCCGCCAGCATTCTGCTGCAAACGCACCTTTTGCTCCCGGTCGTCCCACAGCAGGTAGGCGTCGAAACGCTCTTCGCCCTTTTGAAATCCTTTGATGAGATTGCTTCTGCCCGACTCCATCAGCCGTTTGACGTTGGCGGCGGAAATTTTCTTGCCCAAAATGGTCTTGGACAGCGTCACGCCGCAGCCGGTCTTGCGGTAGTTGGCACAGCCGTAAAAATCCCCCTTGTCCACCAGATCGCCGCCGCAGGCGCGGCAGGCGGCCACCTTTTTGCCCAGGCTGAACCGGGAGGACTGCCTCGGCATCGCCGCCACGTCGTATCCGTCCAAATTCCAGCTTTGCGACTGTTCCACCGCATCCTGCACGATCTTGCTGGACAGTTTTTTCACCTGCTCCATGAACGCCTGCGGCGAGGCCAATCCCTGCCCGATCTCCGCCAGACGCTGCTCCCACCGGGCGGTCATTTCCGGCGAGGCCAGGATCTTGTCACCGATCAGATCGATCAAAAGCATACCCTTGGGGGTGGCGTACACCTGGTTCCGCTTGACCTCGATGTACTTTCGCTGTTTCAGTGTGGCGATGATGGCGGCGCGGGTCGCTTCGGTGCCCAGCCCTTCCGTCTTCATCAGCACCTTCTCCAGCTCTTCGTTGTCCAGATGCTTGCCCGCCGTCTTCATCAGCGTGATCAGCTGACCTTCGGTGTAGCGCTTGGGCGGCTGCGTCCTGCTCTCCTTGACGCTTGCTTTGCACACCCGCCCCTCTTCTCCCTCGGCCAGCGGCGGCAGCACCGGTTCGTCCTCTTCCTTCTCCTCGTCGAACAGCACCGACCGCCATCCGGCCCTGAGCTGCACCTTTCCCTTGCTGACAAATGCAGCCCGGCCGTCCACCAGCGTGACCACCGTCGTGTAATCAAACAGCGCGCTCTCATAATGGGCGGCGATCAGCCGGCGGGCCACCAGGTCGTAGATTTTCCGCTCGTCGTCCCCCAGCTTGGCCACGGTGGGCACCTGCTCCGTCGGGATAATCGCGTAGTGGTCCGTTACCTTTTTTTGGTTGACGTAGCGTCGATCTTGGGCGATCGAGGACTTCGGCGCGGGAAAAAAGCCGCGGTACTCCGGCTGTCTGGCCAGCCTGGCAAGGATATCCGGGAACGCCCGCGCCTCCTCGGCCGTCACAAAGGCGGAATCAGAGCGCGGATAGGAGAGATATCCCTTGACGTACAGCTTTTGCGCCACGTCCAGCGTCTTTTGCGGCGAAAACTTGTACAGCTTGTTGGCGGCCGCCTGGAGGGAAGAGAGGTTGAACAGGTACGGGGGCAGGAATTCTTTCCGCTCCGTCTTCACCTCCGACACGCGTACCGGTTTATCACGGCAAAACGCGGCGATCCGCTCCGCCAGCTCGGGGTCGTTGATCCGCGATTGCCCGTCCTTCTGCCAGACGCCTTCATACCGTTTGCCGCACACGTCGAAGGTGGCCTTTACTTCCCAGAACGGCTCCGGCCGAAACGAGGCGATTTCCTTTTCCCGCTTTACCACCAGCGCCAGGGTCGGGGTCTGTACCCGGCCGGCGGAAAACACATCGCTGATTCCTTTTTTCTTTAGCAGGATGGTGTACACGCGGGAGGCGTTCATGCCCACCAGCCAGTCGGCGCAGGCCCGGCTGTACGCCTCGTGGTACAGATTGCGCGTCTGCTCCTCCTCCAATAGCGATGCGAAGCCGGCGACGACAGCCCGCTCCGTCAGCGACGAGATCCACAGCCGCTTCATCGGCTTGCGAACCCCGCTCATCTCCACGATCGTCCGGACGATCAGCTCCCCTTCCCGTCCGGCGTCGCCCGCGTGAATGATCTCGTTTACGTCAGGCCGCCTGAGCAGCTGCTTGATAATCCCGAACTGTTTGGCCTTGCCCTTTATCACCTGATGGCGAAACGATTCCGGGATGATCGGCAGCGTCTCCACCGCCCACTTTTTCCAGGCAGGGTTGTACGCTTCCGGCGGCACCAGCTCACACACGTGACCTACCGCCCACGTGATGTAGGCCCCCCGGGGAAACAGCTGGTTTGGCTGAATTTCCACATAGCCCTGCTTCTTTTTATGCGCAAACGGACTGGCCAACTTGATCGCCTGGTCCGGTTTTTCGGCAATGATGACTTTCATGCGTGGCATTCTCCCCATCCGTCTGGAAACATTTGTTCTGACTTCTATTGTACTACAAGTCCGCGGACCTGTCCCGGCTTGTCCATCCGTTGTCCAAACGGGGGGATTTCCTCGTCGGTGCGTCCAGCATTGGGCGAGCGTACAGGCAAAACCCACTGCGCACACATACAGTATGATAGTCGCGGAAAGGAGGGGTAGTGATGAGCAGTATCTTCAACGGTTGCGGATTTGACGAATTCAGCCTCGTGCTCGTGCTGTTTATCCTGTTGGTCATCGTCGGCTGCAGTTGTGAATAACGGAAACAAAGCAAAAGCAGAAAGATCCATGCAAGGGGAGAATTCGGGGGCATTCTCCCCTTGCATGCACTCCGCTATGGCTGGTGAGAAAACGCCGCCGACGGTCGATGGTACACATCTCTCCTCATGTATCCACAAGCACCAGATACCTGTACGCCTTGGCATGCTCGCTGCGAGCGATGGGGTGTCTCATTTCTTCTTGTCGTTCAATTCCACCACGTAGCCGATCAATTGAAGGACAGCCCCGATCAGCGACAATACCTGCCCGATCAACTGCAGTTCCTGAGTGGGCGTCGGGCGATTTTCTTTTTCCTTCATGTCTTCTCCCCCGGTATCGTTTTTCATCAGGATATGCAAAAAACGCGCTTTCCGCTGCTTGGCGAAAAAACGCGTTTTTTTCGTGCTAGACGCTGTGCATCTCCTCTTTGCTGCTCCGAACGGACAGCCAGGGAAAGCGGCGCAGGCTGTAGACGGCGTTGGCCGCCGTACAGGCTACCCGGTGCCGACTGGTCTTCAACGGATGGGCAAAGGCCGGGCGGTCTGCCAGGTTCCGCAGCCTCTCCAATGTGATCCCCTGCTGCGCCAGAGCTTCCTCGAATTCTTTCTGGGCGGCTTGCTTTGCTTTGAACAGCATCATCTGCACCCTGCTGTAGACGTTGATCGCGCCGTCTCCTGTCGTCTCGATCGGGAGGAAAATGGCATCCGGGTACTTTTCCGTGATCAGCGACTGCACGCCGTCCGATACCCCGGAAGACGGCATGCAGCCGAACGGCTTGACGGAGATCGTCATGTTCACTTTCCGCTTGACCACGTTCAGGATCAGCTTGCCCACTTCCATGTGGCCTTCGCCGCCGCGCAGGTGGTTGTTGTAATGCTGATGCGCAACCCGGGCCACCTCATCCATGTCCGGCAGATGGTAGCCGGACAAGCCCAACAGCTTTGCGTAGCTGTAAAACATCAAGCGGAGAACGCGGTCGGCCGCCCACAGCATGCGCAGGCGCATGACCGGATTTTTGCCGGCAAGGCCGTAGCGGCCGCCGTCCTCGCCGCGCAGCCTCATGCGCTTCAGCGTGTCGTAGCGCCCTTCCCAGATCAGGTAGAGAATCCAGGCAGTCAGCAATTGCACGTCTACCTCGGCCCCTTCCTTTTCCAGAAAGCGCTGCAGTTGATAGTTGCCGTCGCCCTCCGTCGTCATCGCCCAAAACTCGCCGATCACGCTCACCTTGGGTTTGGCCTGCGTCCGGTCCACCCTGATCGCCTGCAGCTCCCTGCGGCATGCCAGCAGGGCGGGAATCAGCCATTTGCGCTGGCGCAAGGCCTCGTACAGTCGATGTTTGCAGCGCTCGAGCGCGGCATCGGTGGCGCCCGGTTCCACTTCGTAGGGACGGATGCGATAGCCGATGGCATTCAGAATGTCGCCCAACAGGACTGCTTTCAAGAAACTGAGGAAGAACGCGGTGTCCAGCTTGAGGGCGGAGTCGCTGCCGGTCGCCTGCTTCAGCCCGCTCTGCTGCTGAAACAGGAGCACGCGGAAGCCGTCAAACCCGGCATCGCGCAGCGCCTTGCGATACTCCGTCACATACGTGCCGAAGCGGCAGGGCCCGCACGAACCGCTGGTGATGAACAGGTAGTTTGCGACGATCTCCTCTTTTGATTTGCCCTCCACGTCCCGCAGATACGTCAAATACTTGATCAGGTTGCCCACGGTAAAATACGTCGGATTGCACTGGCCGCGGTTGCCGAACTCCTTGCCGTACCGAAGCGACTCGTTGTCGGGACAATCCAGGTGCTTTACGTTGTAGCCCAGCCCGGAGAGCGCCCCTTCGATCAGGTAGTCGTGGGCCATGGTCAGTCCGCCGAAAAGGATGGTGGTGCTGGCCTTGTCCTTGGCCAAAAACTGGCGGGGAACCGGATCAAACCACTGCTGCCGACTGGCTGTCAATCCCAGCGCCTGCATCTGCTCTTCCTGATAACGGCGCAATTCATCGGCAATCGCGTTTTCGTTCCCGGAAATTTCTGTGGTGGTTGACATACCTTTTCGCCCCTTTCAGATGGTCATAACGGGATCGATTCGCTGCCCGTCTGCGCAAACCCGGTCGATTCCATCACAGCCGTCCGTTCCTGCGTGTCGAGGCCAAGCAGTTCCCGCCGCTTCTGTTCGATGCGCTTTTGCAGCTCCGCTTTTTTCGCGGCCAGATCCTGCAGCCGCTCCTCGTGCAGACTCAGGCTGTGGGCATAGGTTTTCACACGAATGTTGATCGAGCCGCTCGGCTTGTTGGCGTCGATGTCGTGCAAGGCGGAATAAGGCGTTCCTGCCGTCGAGATGATCTTGTCGATCAGCCCGTAGGTCGGTGCGTCATGACCGCACTTGAAACTGGACAGATCAAGCACCGCAACGTTGGGATGGCGGGCGGCAAACTTGGCTGCCCACACCTTTTGCACGCTGTTGGAACTGAAGTTTTCCGGCCAGACATCCGTCACCTCCAGTGCGTGCTCCACGCGCCCGCTCTCGATGTCGTCGCGGAAAAAACGCCGCAGCCACTGCTCGTCCTTGGGGATGGAGCGCATCGAAAGGATGGGGTAGCCCAACACCTGAAACTCTTCCAGCACGCCGTGATTGAGACCGGGATCGGAGTGGTACGGCCGCCCGATCATCAGGATGGCCAGACGGTTTTCCGCTTCCACCTGCTCCAGGATCGCCTTTCCCCGCTCCTGCATTTCGGCGTCAAAGAGGTCCATCGCCCGCCATCCCTGCTCCACGGCAAAATCGCTCTCGTCCTCGGTGATCTGCAGCACGTCTCGAAACGCCTCGAACAACTGCTTTTTCATCATGTGCCGCTCCGTAAAGGTGACGGCCGGGTCGAGGTAGGTGACACCTCTCGTCGCAAAGAAGTCAATCTCTTTCGTAAAGGCCGCTTTAATCACATTGGGCGCCCCGGCGACAATGGGACAGCTCGCGGAATCCATCACGTTCTGCAAGTGGGTCGGAATGTGGGTGATGCACGGGAATACGATGCAGTCCAGCGGCTTCCGCTCGTGATGCTTGAACAGCAGATTGTGGATGTGCGCCTGGGCCACCTTCGACGGGTAGCACGGGTCGATCGAACCGTACTTGCCGCCCTCCAGCCACATCTCTTCGCTGGTGTAGTCGCTGAATACGATGTTGTTCTTGTCGATGCCAAGTGTTTCAAAATAGGTGCGCCAAAACGGAGCCGTCGACCAGATGTTGAGCACCCGCGGAATTCCGATGCGCATCCGGCTACGCCGCTCTGCCGCCTCTGCCGAGGAGCGCTGAAAATGGCGCGTATACACCTTTCTGCGCACGCCCCCCAGACCCAGCCACCTGCGCGTGACGCGCACGTCGTTCACCGTCTCGTCCGCTGTCGGCATCGGTTCCGGATCGTAGAAATGCTGGAACATGCGGGTCGCTTCGTATTCCACCAGGTTGGGATAGTGTTTTTTCAGTTCCTGCCGCTGCTTGGTCAGGCGAATGACCGCCTCCTTGTCTTCCACCGTTCCCTTTTCGCAGCTAAAGCCGGAGATGTAGCGGGCCGTCTGTCCGTCCGGCGTCTTTGCGTCAATAAAGGTTCGGCTGCAGTGGTTGGGACAGAAGGTACAGCGGGTGGATTCGTCGTTGCGGGTGATGTACGAAAGCCCAATCGCAGCATCCAGCCCCAGGAAGGTGGAATACCCCCGACGCTTGACGACGCGCAGGGTCTCCATCGCGGCGCCGATCGCGCCTGCTTCACCAGGATGGGGATGCACGTACACCTTGGCGTCGGGAACCCGCTCCCTGATGTAATCGACCTGCGCTTTGACCGCTGCCAGGTTGTACTGCGTGCCGCCCTGGAGGACAAAGGTGCGGCCCAGTTCGGCCATGCGCGGGATCTGCACGACGTACTGCCAGACGTTTTTCGGCAGGACCAGGGCAAGGCCGGCCAGCAGTTCTTCCTTGGAATACCCTTCCTTTTGAAAATTGACCCGGTCGGCATCGAGGAACACCGCACAGCCGTAGGAAAACTTGGGGGTGAGTTCCGCCTTGAAGGCCGTTTCCGCATACTCCTGGATGGGAATGCCGAACTGGTCGGCCATCGCCTGCAGCAGCATGCCATTGCCCGCCGAGCATTGGTTGGACAGCCGGAAGTTGCGGATGTCGCCGTTTTTCAAAAAGAGCACTTTGATGTCCTGGCCGCCAATGTCGCAAATCACGTCGACATCCCCGAACTGGTGAACGGCGCTCATCATGTGGGCGACCGTCTCCACGATGTTGACGTCCGCCCTGAGCGTCTTCTCCAGCACGTCCGCCGCGTACCCGGTGGCGCCAAAGCCGATGATCTCCAGCTCCGCTCCTTCGCCTGTCACCTTGTCGCGAATCCGCCGCAGCATCTCTTTGGTGTCTTCGAGCGGGTTGCCCTTGGACAGTTGGTACTCTTTCAGCAAAATGGCGCCGCTCTCGTCAACGAGCACCGCTTTGGACGACGTCGATCCTCCGTCCAGCCCGATCACCGCCCTCACCTTTTGCCCAGGCGAGAAGCTGGCGGGCGTAAACGGCGGGATGCTGTACGTGCGGCGGAATTCTTCCAGCTCGCTGACACTGCGCACGAGCGGCGGGCCGGCATTTTCACCCAGTTTGGCTTTGCGTCCGTGGGCGATGAAGGCTTTCAGCGCTTCGATCCCTTTGTAGGCGCCCACCTCGGCCTGCTCGTGCAGTCCGTACATGACGGCGCCGTATGCGGCGTAGTACTGGGAGTTTTCCGGCACAAAAATCAGCTCTTCGACGGGGACGTCCCGGGGGTACTGGTATCCCCGCTCTTCCCACGTCTGCGGAATGCGCTTGCGCCAGCACTCCTGCAAAAACGGCAGGTACGTATTGGGGCCGCCCAACAGCAGCACCCGGTGCCTGAGCGTGTTTCCCCGCGTAAGTACGGACAGGTTTTGCATGACGATGGCGTCCGCCAGCGAACACATGATTTCCGCCGCCGGGATGCCGCTCTTCACCAGGTTGACGATGTCCGTCTCTGCAAACACGCCGCATTTGGCGGCCACGTGGTGCAGCTTGGAATCGTCGAAATGCAGCCGGCCCACCTCCTCCATCGGCATGCCCACCTTGATCATGCATTTGTCGATGGTGGCACCCGTCCCGGAGGCGCACTTGTCATTCATCGAGGTGATCGCCTGCTTGTCCCCCGTCTCTTCGTTTACCTTGAAGATGATGATTTTCGCGTCCTGCCCGCCCAGTTCGATCACACTGCCGACGTCAGGATGAAGCTGTTCCACTGCCATGGTTACGGCGTTTACTTCCTGGACAAACTTGGCGCCGACGTGTTCCGCAATCGGGCCGGCCCCGGAGCCGGTCATAAAGATGCGAATGTTTTCACGCCGGACATGGGCAAACTGATTGCCGATCGCCACCAGGAATTCCAGCACTTTTTCCGCCTGCTTGGTATGATGGCGCTGATAGTCTGACCAGAGAATCTCCCTGGTGTCGGGATCGACCACGGTAGCTTTGACGGTAGTCGAGCCGACGTCGACACCAATAATGAGAGAGTCTTGCCCTGCAGCTTCCTTTGCCATCAAAACCACACCTTTCTCCAATAACATCCATATAGGTAGCGTGGCAAAGTTGGATGTAATCTATTCATCATGGATATAGGGGAAAAGAGATGGGCCAACAAAAAACCCCTCCTCGGCACTTCGAGGAGGGGGTGCGGGCAGCCAGCCTGTTTGGCAGGTTGCCGCATGTCGTTTTCTCATCTGTTAGTGTATAACCGCACCGCTGCCCTCTTCTTTGCCGGCTGCCCCGGCAGGAAGCGGATCAAAAGAGGGTGGAGCAATGATGTCGGGCGGCGGAAGATTGGCGGGCGGCTGCTCGGCTTCGGGGCTGGTGCTTGGCGGCGGAGACGATTGCTGTCCGCCCGTTCCGCCCGAAGCGGGAATGTCCGCTGGGGAGTTGTCCGTTCTCCCTTTTCCGGCCGACACGTCACCGGAATCAGCCGGTTTGGACTTGCCGCCGTTGAGTGCCGGCGTGGAACCGGCAGCCGATTGGCCGGTTTTCCCTGCCTGTTTGGAAGCTCCCGTCTTCCCGTTTCCAGCCGTCTGTTTGCTTGGCGCTGTCGTCTTTTTTTGTTCCGCGCGTGCGTACTCGGCAACGGCCGCCTCGCTCAAGGTTGCGCCTGATGTGACCTTCATGGCGCTTTGCAGGGCGGAGCGGACCTGATCCATCTTCTCTTTGGGCCACAGCGTGTACAGGAGGCGGGAATCCCACACGGCGCCATTGTCCAGCGAAACGATCCGCTCCGAGGAAAAGCTGGTGAAATCGAGGGCCAATCCGGTGATCTGCTCTTTGGACAGATCGGTTTTGATGTGCTGGCCCGCTGTCTCCAGAATGGCGAACGCGTTCCTGAGGCCATTCATCGACGTCACTTTGTCGGCCACCGCCCTGATCACTTCCTGCTGCCGCCGGTTGCGGTCAAAATCGCTGGAGTCGTAAGCGTGTCCCCGCCGGTCCACACGGTGGCGGACAAAGCCGAGAGCCTGCTCGCCGTTCAGCACCTGCCGTCCCTTTTTCAGACGCTTGTAGACGCCCCCTTGGGGCAGTTCATAGACGAGGTCGCGGTCGACCGTCACCTCTACCCCGCCCAGCTTGTCAATCACTGCGGTGAAGCCTTCAAAGTCAAACAGGACGTAATGCTGCACCGGGATGCCCATCATCGCTTCGACCGTTTTTTTCAACAGCGAGACGCCGTTTTCGGTCACCGGCTCACCTCGCTGCTCTGCGCGAATCCGCACGCTTTCCCCGGCGGCAAACACGCTGTTGATCTTGTGGTAACCCGGGTAGCCCGGCATCTGGACGCGGGTGTCGCGCGGCAGAGAGACCATCGTCACCCGCTGCGCATCGGGATCGACGACGGTCAGAATCAGCACGTCGGTGTTTAACATGCCCCCCAATTTCCGGGTGTCGGTCCCGATAATCAGCACGGAAAGCGGCTTCTTTTTCTCGTACGCCTGCTGCGTTGCAGGCTCGTCCGGCAGCTTGTACGGGTCATTCGTAATCGTCCCCAGGGTTTCGTTGATCCGGGTGAAGCTGTAGGCGGCTCCGGCTGCCAGCATACACAGAATCAGACAGCCCGCCAGCAGCAGACGCATTCCCCATGTCCGCCGTCTCCGTCTGGCGCGGCGCCCCTTTTGTGCAGGAGCAGTCGCTTCATCCGTCTTCCGCATGCGTCGTCAACTCCTCAATCCCATTGTACGTGGCGTTTGGCTCAACGATTCTACCTTTTCTGGAAAAAATATGTATAATTCTATCACAATTTTGTCTGGCTTTGTAGAATGATGATAGGTTCCCAAAATGGGATCAGGTGCCGGCCTGTTCCGTCCGGAAGGCCCGCCCTCCAGAACGCACTTGCGCTCCCCACAGGAAAACGGTAGTCTAAAATTATCCAAGATAGAAACCGGAACGATCACGGGAAGCGGAGGGGCTGAGTGTGGAACACGTACAGGTGCTGATCGCCGGCGGCGGCATCGCCGGGTTGTCTGCTGCCATCTGGTGTGAACGGCTCGGATTGTCCTGTGTCCTGGTGGAAAAAAACGATCGGCTCGGCGGGCAGCTTTCGGACATCCACAACCAAATTTGGGACTTTCCACCGCGTGTATACCCGGATGGCGCGGCCTTGCTGGACGAACTGCTCGCCCATCGATCAATTCGCGCACTCCGTCCCCGCCTTGGGGAAGCGCTCCGCTCGATCGATCTCGACAAGCACCTGGTCCATACCGACAAGACCGTGTACCTGGCCGACTACCTGATTATCGCGACGGGCGTGCGCCCCAATCGGATTCCCGCCCTCGTCGGCTGTTCGCGGGTGCTGCAGCCGTGGTTCTCCACCACCTCGCAGGGAACCGCTGTCGCCGGCCAGGATGTCGCGGTGATCGGAGGCGGTGATCGGGCGGTGGAAAGCGCCTGCAACCTCCTGCCACACGTCCGCAGCCTCTACCTCCTCGTCCGCAGCGATCGGCTGCGAGCCCGTCCGCAGTGGGTGGAGCGCCTTCGCCCTCACCCTTCTCTCCACGTGCTGTGGGAGACAGTGGTGAGCGACTGCCGGGAGCAAAATGGCAAAGCCGTGCTCACCCTGGACTCCCCCCGCTCCGACACGCCGCAAACGCTCGTCGTCGATTGGGTCCTGCCGCGAATCGGCGTGCGCGGGAACAGCGAGGGGTTGGGACAACTGCCTGCCTTGGAAGGCGGGTATCTGCAGACCGACGTCAACCTGCGGGTGGGTGCTGATTGGATCTACGCCATCGGTGACATCACCAACGGCGCCGCTTATGCCAGCCTGTCGCTCGCCGTCGGCCAGGCGATGAAAGCGGTCAAGCACATTTCACTTCAGGTCCCGTCGCTGTAGCCGATCGCGTCTAGTGACCATCCGGACAAAAGGAGCCGTGATCATGTACTCGTTCGTCGATAATTTTGGCCTGCCGGTGACGCTCACGTTTGACCCGGCCGTCTACCGAAACCGGCGTGCCCTGCATGTACTGGTTTTTCCGTTCTGGCAGGGCCGGCTGGTTTTTACCCGCCACCGCACGCGGGGCATCGAGCTGCCCGGAGGCAAGGTGGAGCCGGGTGAGTCCAGTCTGGCTGCCGCGATCCGGGAAACCTACGAGGAAACCGGTGCCACGCTGGAGGCGATCGAGCGCATCGGCCAGTACACCGTCAACCACAATCTGGTCAAGGATATCTACGTTGCCCGCGTGCTGGACCTGGAAACGGAGCCGCCCGGTGCCGACGTTGCTGAACGGGTGTTGTTCGAACATATACCGCTCCAGGTACGGAATGATCCCCGCTTCAGCCGCTATCTGTACGACGATGTATACCCGCTGGCGCTGGAGCGGGCACGCCGCCATCCGTTTGCGACAACGTGACAGGCATCCCCCAACCGTGGGCGATGCCTGTTTTAGTTTTTGCCTTTTTCCTTTTTCCCGCTCAACAGATGGTTGACCAGATCGTTTGGGTCAAACCCCATCCTGCGCACCGCTTCTGCCCGCTGTCTCTCCTCCTCGCTCTCCGCCTGGATTCCCAGGATCTCCGCCGCCTGACGCATTGCTTCCATGTCTTTTTCCTGCTTGTCTTCCGCTTTTGCCTGTTGGCCGGAAGCCTCCTGGGAAGCTGCCTGCTGCGGTTTTAGAAAGAACAGCGCGACCACCGCAAACAAGGCGGTTATGCCGGCAATGGAGTAAAACATCACGTTGCGGGAAATGCCCAACAGCCAGGTAAACACCGGCGGTCCCACAGCTACGCCGATAAACCGGACGCCGCTGTACAGCGACGTGATCATGCCCCGTTCCGCCTTTTTCACGGCCCCGACGATCATGCTGTTGAGACAGGGCAGGATCATGCCTGTTCCGACACTGCCGATCACCAGCACCCCGATCAACAGGTACACCCCTTGTACGAAACTGGCGATCACGTAGGAGGCGGCCAAAAGAAACATCCCGACGATCACGAACAGGCGCATCAGGCGCAGCTTTTTTTTGATGATCAGGCCGGTCAGGTATGCGACGATGCTCATGACCAGCAGCGGGATGGCCAGGAAACCGCCCTTCAGCACGCCGTCGATCTTGAACGTCTCTTCCAGCAGATCGGACAGGTAAAACAGCACGCCAAACAGTGTGAACAGGCAGATGCTGCCGATAAAGAACGCCGGCACCAGCCAACGTCCGTGCTGCCGAAACACCTGTCCGATGGATCGGAGATACTGGCCGACCTGCACCGGCTGTTTCTCCTGCTTGTTTTCCCGGGTACAAAACAAAAACAGCAGCACGATCACTCCGCAGATGATCGGAAACGCGAGAAACACCATGTACCAGGTAATCATGGCCAACAGCGCGCCGATAATCGGACTGAGCACCTTGCCCAAGCCGTTGGATGTCTCCATCAAGCCCAGCGCCCGGCTTTCCGCCGCCCCGTTAAACAAGTCGCCCACCATGGCCAGCGCAATCGGGGCAGTCCCGGCAGCACCGATCCCCTGCAGGACCCGTCCAGTCATGATGATCCCGTACGGCTTGTCCAACCAGAGCGCCGCCAATCCAGCCAACAGACCGCCCGCCCCGTACAGAATCAGAGACAGGGTCACGACGATTTTGCGTCCAAACCGGTCGGACAGATAGCCCGCCAGCGGAATGACGACGCCCGCCGCGATGGAAAACGCGGTAATCACCAGGCTCGTCTGCAAGCCCGTCAGCTGCAGCTTGGCTTTCATCGTGGGCAGGACGGGGATCAACATCGAGTTTCCCAACACCATGACAAGCGGAATGCCCACCAGTCCTATCAGGTTTTTCGTGTTCTGTGCCATACCGTACACCCTCGTCACGCGTATGCGCTGCCATCCCAGCACAACGCTTTGATAATCTGCCAATCCGGCTGGACGCCGATGCCCGCTCCTCGCGGCAGGGTCACCTGTCCATTGACCGGAGCTATTGGAAAAATGCAGGTAAACGGATTGTCCATGACGTCCCACTCCACCGGTTCAATCGGGTCGGCGTCCATTTTGCTCCACGCCGGGAGACACGCCTGCGCGTATATCGCGTACAGCCGCGTTAGCGATCCGTCAAACACGTGCGGAGAGACGCGGTGTCCAAACTGCCGCCCCATCTGCAGCATGAAGCGAAAGCTGTCCACCCCGGTCGCATGCATCGGATCGGGCTGGATGATATCAAGCGCTCCCTGTTTCAACAGCGGCACGTACTGGTAGCAGTGGATCAGATTTTCGCCCCCGGCCAGCGGAATTGACAACGCCTGCCGCAATTTGGCGTACTCTTCCGTCCGCTCCATCGGCATCGGCTCTTCCAGCCACATCCAGTTTTCATAACGGGAAAAGACATGCTCCCACTGTCGGGCAGCAGCCAGATCGTAACTTTGGTTGGCGTCTACCGCCACCTGGACGTCTGCGGGCAGCGATGCCATCAGCCGCTCGATGTGACGGCGGTCCTCCTGCCAGGAACGGCCGCCGATCTTCACCTTGATGCGGCGAAATCCGGCCTGCACCTGTCGTTCCACCAGCCGGACGGAATGCTCCGCCCAATCAGGACGCTCGCTGTAGGATTGAAAGGACGCGTACACCGGGATGCTGGTGTGGTACGCCCCGCCCCACAGCTCGCAGACGGATAAACCGGCCAGCTTGGCAGTAATCTCGGTCAGGGCCATGCTGACGGCCGCTGCCGAGCGCTGATGCCATTTGCTGATCACTTCCACCAGGCGCAGGCGGTCCGTCACCCGTTTGCCGATGAGGTACGGGATGATGCGCTCGCGAAATCCCTTGTCCAGCGTCGGCAGCCAGTCTACCGCTTCTCCCCATCCGTCTGCCCCGGAGGTCGTGACGATGCGGATCAGGTAACAGGCGCGGTACTTCTTGTAGCCGTTGGCGTCGCCGTACGGCTGCGTCAACCGATAGAGCAGCGGGTAGGTCTCCACGCGTTCGATCTGCATCCGATGTGCTCCTCACAACAGGTCGTCGCGCCCTTCGCGCTCCGCCCGCTCCTGCAGATACGCTTCGTAATCGAGAAACAAGCCTTTGCCTTCCCCTTTGCGCATGTACTCCTCATACGTGCCGCTGCGCATGAAATTGACGCTCTCCGGACCGTGGTAGCCGTCGATGTCCGTGTAGCCGATCTGCTCGATGGCCTCGACGGCTCCGTCCGCCTCGTCGCTTTCCACGTACATTTCCTTGTAGTCGGTCTTGTCGTTGTCCACATAGGAAAATGGCGTGCTTGACGTTCCCCACGACTCGACAATCTGCCAGGCGTCCTCTCCGTCAAAGCTGTTCTGTCCTTCTTTTTCGTCCAGCGAGGTGCGGCCGAACGGCGGCTGCAAGAACTCCTCCTCGATCGGACGAGACTGGTTGATGTTGGGTGCCGCCGCGTGTTCCTTGCAGGTTTGAGCGTAGGGCAGCGCCTCCAGCCGCTCTTCCGGGATGGGCTGCCCGCAGACGGTGCAGAGCCCGTACGTCCCTTCGTCCATGCGGGTAAGCGCCTGGTCAATCTCCTTTAACGTCTCCCGGTCCAGACTGTCCAGTGCGAGATCTTTTTCACGCTCAAACAGCTCACTGCCAATGTCGGCCGGGTGATTGTCGTACATGGAAAACTCCTGCAGGGATGTCGCCATCGGCTCCCGCATGCCGTAGTGGGCCTGCACCCGCTCCTCCAGCTCACGTTTTTCCTGCATCAGCCGTTCCCTGAACCGAGCCAGCTTTTCCTTGTCCACGCATGCCACCCTCCTCTGTTTGCTTTTCTTGGTGTAGTATGTCTTGCCGGCCGCGAAAATAACCCACGGCCAGTCCCTTGCCTGCCCCGCGTGAGCCGACATCGCTCTGACAACCCTTTCTGCCGTGGGGGAGGAACCCTGTGGACAAAAAAACAGCCCTGCCTCACCGCAGGGGCACAGGCAGAGCTGTACTGTTTGTCAGATTGTGAGATTAAATTATTCAGCCACGTGGGCGTAGTGTTCGTGTACGATCGTCACGCAGCGCTGGCAGAGGCTCGGATGGGCGCTGTCCGCCCCGACGTCCTGCTTCACCACGCGGCAGCGCTCGCACTTGACCCCGTCAGCAGGTGCGACGACGACTGCGATACCCTCCAGCACAGCTGCTTCGCTCGGCACGCTGGCGCCATGCGGATGCAGATCTACATGGGCGACGATGAACAGGTCGGCCAGGTCATCCATGGCGGACAAGACGCGCGCAACCTCTTCGGTTTGCGGATAGAGCGCCAGTTTGGCGTCGACGGAGTTGCCGAACACTTTGTTGCGGCGTGCTTCTTCCATCGCTTTCAGCACTTCGTCGCGCACCGCCAGGAACGCGTCCCACTTGCTCTCCATGTCTGCCGCGAAGCCGAGATGCTGTTCGTTTGCCTCCGGCATGTCGGTCAGCTGCACGCTTTCCTCGGCTACGCCCGGGATGTAGCTCCACACTTCGTCTGCGGTGTGCGGCAGGATCGGCGCCACCAGTTTGACCAGGTTCAACAGGCAGTCGTACATGACGGTCTGCGCGGCGCGGCGCTTGATGCTGTCGGGCGCTTCCACATAGAGCCGGTCTTTGCAGATGTCCAGATAAAAGGCGGACAGGTCAATGACGCAGAAGTTATGAACAGCGTGGAACACCGTGTGGAATTGATAGTCGTCGTACGCCTTGCGCACCCGTTTGACCACTTGGGCCGCCTTGGCCAGCACGTAGCGATCCAATTCGCCCAGCTGCTCGTACGGGACGCGGTCCTTCGCCGGGTCGAACCCGTTCAGGTTGCCCAACAGGAAGCGGAACGTGTTGCGGATCTTGCGGTACACTTCGGCGATTTGGTTGAGGATCGCGTCGGAAATCCGCACGTCCGCCTGGTAATCCACGGATGCTACCCACAGGCGCAGGATGTCCGCCCCCAGCTTGTCGATCACCTCTTGCGGCACGACGACGTTGCCGAGCGACTTGGACATTTTACGCCCTTCGCCGTCGAGGGCAAAGCCGTGGCTCAGCACCGCCTTGTACGGCGCCGTTCCGTATACGGCCACCGAGGTGGAGAGCGACGAGTTGAACCAGCCGCGATACTGGTCCGATCCTTCCAGGTAGAGGTCAGCAGGCCATTTCAGTTCTTCCCGCTCTCTCAACACTGCTTCGTGGCTGGAGCCGGAGTCGAACCACACGTCCATGATGTCTGTCTCTTTGCGGAACTCCGTGCAGCCGCACTTTTCGCAGGTCAGGCCCGGCGGCACCAGTTCACTCGCTTCACGGGCAAACCAGACGGAAGAGCCTTCTTTGCGGAACAGCTCCGCGATGTGATCGATCGTCGTGTCGTTGATCACCGGTTCGTTGCAGGATTTGCAGTAGAAGATCGGGATGGGTACGCCCCAGACGCGCTGACGGGAGATGCACCAGTCGCCGCGGTCGGCCACCATGTTGGCCAGGCGCGTTTCGCCCCAGTGCGGAAGCCACTGCACGTTTTTGATCGCTTCCAGCATCTGTTCGCGGAAGCCGTCGATCGACGCAAACCACTGCTCGGTCGCCCGGTAGATGACCGGCTTTTTCGTCCGCCAGTCGTGCGGGTACGAGTGGGTGATGAAGCCGAGCTTCAAGAGCGCTCCCGCTTCTTCCAGCTTTTGTGTAACCGCCTTGTTGGCATCCTCGTAGAACATGCCTTCAAAACCTGGTGCTTCGGCCGTCATCTTGCCCTCATGGTCAACCGGGCAAAGCACGCCGAGACCGTATTTCTGGCCGATGTTGAAGTCGTCTTCCCCGTGTCCCGGAGCGGTGTGAACGCAGCCCGTACCGGCGTCCAGGGTGACGTGTTCGCCCAGGATCAGCGGAGACGGACGGTCGTAGAACGGGTGGGCCGTCACGACGCCTTCCAGTTCACTTCCCTTGAAGGTAGCCAGAACCTCTACGTTCTCCCAGCCGATCTCCTTGGACGCTGCTTCCAAAAGACCGTTCGCCAGCAGGAATTTGCGGCCGTCCGCATTCACTACGTTGTACTCCAGTTCCGGGTGAATGGAGATGGCCAGGTTGGCCGGAATCGTCCACGGTGTGGTGGTCCAGATCACAACGCCGGTGTCTGTGTCCAGTTTGCCCTTGCCGTCGGTCACTTGGAAGCTGACGTAAATGGATGGCGAGCGCTTGTCCTTGTATTCGATTTCCGCGTCCGCCAAAGCCGTCTCAGACGACGGGGACCAGTATACGCAGCGCAGCCCCTTGTAGATGTAGCCTTTTTTCGCCATCTCGCCGAAGATGCGGATTTGCCGCGCTTCATACTCCGGTTTCAGCGTCACGTACGGATTTTCCCAGTCGCCGCGAACGCCCAGCCGCTTGAATTGGTCCCGCTGCTTTTCGATGTAGGACCAGGCGTACGCTTCACAGCGTTTGCGGAATTCGTTTACCTCGATGTTGCGGCGGTCCAGCCCCTCAGCATTGATAATCGCCTGTTCGATCGGCAGACCGTGGGTGTCCCAGCCGGGAACGTACGGCGCGCAGAAACCGGCCATCGACTTGTAGCGGACGATGATGTCCTTGAGAATCTTGTTCAGCGCGTGGCCGATGTGAATGTTTCCGTTGGCATACGGAGGACCGTCATGCAGCACGAACAACGGACGCCCCTTTGTCCGCTCCTGCACTTTCCGGTAAATCTCCTGCTCATCCCAGCGGGCCTGTATCTGCGGTTCCCGGGTCGGCAGGTTGCCGCGCATGGGAAAATCGGTTTGGGGCAGCGATAATGTTTTGCTGTAATCCATGACCTGTTTTCACTCCTACTTGGTATAAATAAAAAGCCTTCCCCCATCCCAAAAGGGACGAGAGAAGGCTCCCGTGGTACCACCCTGATTGAACGGAACGACCCTGCCGCAAAGCAGACAGATGCCGCTCCGCTCCACTCGTTTCATTCGTAACGGGAATGACGCGCTCCCTTACTCGCCCGCCGGACGTGACGCCGGCAGCCGGCTTTCAGTTGTGAACTCCCGGGTGATTTTCGGCGACGGCAACTGGCCGGGCTTTCACCTCTCCCCGGCTCTCTGGGCAGTGCTTGGTCACGTACTCTTCCCGTTCATCGTCGATCCAGTGATGAAAAGTTTGCAAATATTATAGTACCATCATGGCCTGAACGTCAACGGTTTATTCCGCCATCAGAGCGGACGTCGTGGAATCTGCCTGCTCGAGATCGTCCCATGCCCCGTTATCCAGCATCTCCAACTGGGCTTCGAGCAGCGTGCGGAAGCGCATCCGATAGACAGAGGCGCGCTTTTTCAACTCTTCGATCTCGATGGCGATCTTGCGGGATTTCGCCAGTGCTTCATTGACGATCCGGTCGGCGTTTTTCTCCGCTTCTTTCAGGATCAACTGCGCTTCCTTGCGGGCGTTGGCCTTGACATCCTCGGCCGTCTCCTGAGCCACAAGGATGGATTTGCTCAGGTTCTCCTCCATGCTCTTGTAGTGTTCCACCCGCTCGTTCAGCATGGCGACACGCTCTTCCAGTTCCTTTTTTTCCTTTATCAGGAGTTCGAAGTCCTTGATCACCTGATCGAGGAACTCGTTCACTTCGTCAATGTTGTAACCGCGAAAACCCGTGCTGAATTCCTTATTGTGTATGTCCAATGGCGTTAAAGGCACATGAACCCCTCACTTTTTCCGGTAATCGTACCCAAATTCTTCGACAGGTTTATCCGCATTTCCTGCCGGAATTTGCAAAATTATTGAGCCCGTCTCAGGTGAGTCGCCCGACGATCATGCGCAGCCGTCCGCTGCGCGTCGGCCCGGACACGTCCAGCAGCTTGAACCGTCCAAACCCGGCCAGCGACACCATGTCGCCAGGCTCCAGCAGATGCGACGGGTCGTCCACCACTTTCCAGTTGACTTTCAGTTTGCCCGCCCGGATCGGGACCAACGCCTTTGCCCGCGACAGGTTGTACACCTCGCCGATGACCGCGTCGACACGCGGCGACGGAACCGTGATCACCTTTTCCGCATACCGGGGAGCGGGCGGCTGAAACGACTCCCAATCCACCCGCTCAAATTGGACTGGCGTCCGGTGTATATGGGTCACCTGCGAACAGATGAAATCGGCTACCTCGTCTGCGATGACGACATGGATCGCCTCTTCGGCCACGAGCATGTCGCCAAATTTCTCCCGCTTCAGCCCCACGTTCAACAACGCCCCCATCACATCCCGGTGCTCCAATGTATGGAAGCGCTGGTCAGCGGAAATCCGCAGCAGGGCCAGGCGGTAGTCCTGCGGTTCGGGCACGATGTAATCGGGATGGAGCAGCACGCGCACCCGCTCCGCTCCGTCGTAGCCTCCGCTGGCCGAGACGGACACGTCACTTACCTGCGAGGTCAGGCTCTGCATGATCGCAAGCTGCCTCGGGTCCAGAAAATCAGTAAGGCGCATGGCCTGCTTCCGCTCTGTCAGCGTCAGCATCTCCAGCGCCCGTTCCGCAAAGGGACGTTCTTCTTTTCGAAAATGATCAAACACGCTCATGCCGTCACGCACCTCACAGCAGCAGTTGCTGCAGGATCGCATTCAGGCCCCTGTGGGCGAAGTTGAGTGCGATCAGCGCCACGATTGGCGAGATATCGATAAAGCCGAGCGGCGGGATAAAGCGGCGAAATGGCGCCAAATACGGCTCCACCAACCGCTCCAGCAGTTGACCAATGGGCGTTTCCCGCATCTGCGGCACCCACGACATGAGCACGTAGGCAATGACCATGAATTGATAAATGGTAAAAGCGTAATACACAATGGTAAAAATGGCCGTTGTCATTCACTCACCCTTTTGCTAGGTTCTCTTACTCTTCGACGACACTGGAGATCGTCCCCTGAATGTCGACGTGATCCGGCGTGCAGACAAAGATGTAGTCGCCCACCTTTTGAATGTCACCGTTCAGCGCGTAGACCGTTCCGCTCAAAAAATCGACGATGCGCTTCGCCTGTTCCTTATCCACCCGCTGCAGGTTGACGACGACCGGCCGGCGGTGACGGAGGTTGTCAGCGATGTCCTGCGCGTCGCTGTAATGTCGTGGTTCACATAAAACCAACCGAATGCCCTCCTTTTCCCGAGCCTGAAACGGCACCACGTTGTTGGCGCGAGGCGCCGGCTGCCGTTTGGTGAAAGACTCCCGCTCCTGCTCTTCACGCTCCTCTTCCACCGTCTCTTCAATGTATTCTTCGTTATCCAATCCAAAGAACCCCATGATCTTGTTCATTACGCCCATGGCCATCCTCCTCTCGTGCAGCGTTGCGGTCATTCCGGCTTAACCAGGACCGAACCAAGCCGGACATATGTCGCTCCTTCTTCAATCGCCACTTCAAAATCGTTGGACATGCCCATCGACAGCTCTTCGATTGCAGCGTGCGGAAAGTTCCAGCCGTTGATCCGTTCTTTCCATTCCCGCAGGCCGCGGAATACGGGTCGCGCCTCCTCGGGATTTTCGACAAAAGGCGCCATGGTCATCAATCCGACGATCTTTATATGATTCATATTACTGGTTTCCTGCAAAAAAGCCAATACATCATTGGGACTAAGCCCAAATTTTGTCTCTTCTCCAGAGATATTGAGCTGCAGAAAACAGGAAACGACACGGTCCAGCGCTTCCCCGCGCTTGTTCAGCTCCCGGGCCAGCGACAGCCTGTCCAACGAGTGGATGTGTGCAAATTTGCCCACGACGTCTTTTACCTTGTTGGTCTGCAGATGGCCGATGAAATGCCACGTCCCCAGGTGGCCGTAGCGCTCGAATTTGGGCAGTGCATCCTGCACGCGGTTTTCCCCGATATGCTCCACCCCGATGGCCAACAAATCGCCGATCGCGTCGGCGTCGACGTACTTGGTGACGGCGATGACTTTCACCTCTTCCCGCTTCCGGTTGGCTCGATCGCAGGCGGCCGCGATGCGCTCTTCGACGGCTGCCAGCCTCGCTTTCAGCATTTCCCTCTCTCTCGTCACGATTCGTTCACAGCTCCTTTTTCAGACTCTCTCCATCCGATAAACGATGCCATCCGGCCCGTTTTCCCCGCCTCCCTGCGGTGAGAGAAAAACAGGTCGGTCCGGCAGCTTGTACACCATCCCGTCCGCAGCACGCGCTCTGGCGCAACGCCGCATTCCGCCAAAATCTCCGTGTTCAGACGAGGCAGATCCAGCATGTATCGGCCGTTTTCCCGGGGCGTCACGGCGTCTTCCCAGCGAGCAGCCGCCGTCCGTACCCGTTCCATGATTCGCTCGTCCACTTCATAGCAGCAGCCGCCGATGGCAGGACCGATCGCCACCAGCAGCTCCTCCGCCCTGCTGCCGTAGTGACTTTCAAACGCCCGCACCATTTCCTCGGCAATACGCGCCGCCGTCCCCTTCCAGCCGGCGTGGGCCAAGCCGATCGCCCGCGACACCGGGTCGAGGAAAAACAGCGGCACGCAGTCGGCATAAAAGGACGTGAGCAGCACGCCCGGCTGATTCGTATGCAGGCCGTCTGTCGCCGGAATGACGTCGTCCAGGCTCTCCCTGCCCGCTCCCATGGATTGGGCGGTCACCTGGCAGACCCGGCTGCCGTGCACCTGATCCGCGCACGTCCAGGCTTCAAACGACATGCCCAGTTCCGCTGCCAGCTTGCGCCGGTTGGCCACCACACGGTTCGGGTCGTCTCCCACGTGCAGGCCCATGTTAAAAGAGTGGTACGCTCCTTCGCTCACTCCGCCGTTTCTGAGGGTAAACCCGGCCGCCAAGCCGGGAAAGCGCTCTTCCCACTCGCGCAGATGCAGCAGCGCGCCGCCCTCTCTGCCAACAAACGGTTCGTTCATGTTGTCACCTTCCTTATATGGCTTATGATACCACAGCCCAAAAGAAAAGAAAGGCTCTCTCGCCTTTCTTACGCCCGGTATTCGTCTTCCCCGCCGGTTTTTGCCTCTACCCGCATCGACTCCTCCAGGCGAACCAACACGACGTCCTTGCCGATCTTGATGATGTTGCGCCAGGGAATCACGTAGTCGTTGCCCGCTGAAAAAAACCCGAGGAATTTGCCCGGTCCGGGGACGACAATCGCCTCCACCCGCCCGTGGCGCAGGTCTATCTCCAGATCGGATATCTGCCCCAGCCGCTTGCCATCCAAAATGTTCACCACTTCTTTGGTCTGGAAATCCGAGATTTTGACCATTTTTCCTCACCTACTTTTTCTCCGTTAGTTCAAGTATATGAACGGGCAGACAAATATGCCCCGGGGAGCGGTGAAAGATTGGACCGGCGTCACGGCGCGTCGATTGCAGAGTCCCATCACGACTTGTAAATTTCACAACTTTCAGACTGTTTCAGTCGCCGAGCAGCTTATACAGAAACAAAAGCCTCCGACGCTGATGGCATGGAGGCTGCTGATGATAAACCCATTACGATTGCACGTGTTTTTGCATGTGGGCGATGGCCGCTTTTTCCAACCGGGAGACCTGTGCTTGGGAAATGCCGATCTCCTCCGCCACTTCCATCTGCGTCTTGCCTTCGTAGAACCGCATGGAGAGAATCATCTTCTCCCGTTCGCCCAGCCGCTGCATGCCCTCGCGCAGGGCGATTTCTTCCACCCAGTTGGCATCCCTGTTCTTCTCGTCGCTGATCTGGTCCATCACGTAGATGGGATCGCCGCCATCCTGATAGATCGGTTCAAACAGCGAGACCGGGTCCTGAATGGCGTCCAGCGCAAACACGATGTCTTCCTTGGGCACGTTCAATTCCTGGGAAATCTCCGTGATGGTGGGTTCCCGCGAATGCTTGTTGGTCAGATTGTCCCGCACCTGAAGCGCCTTGTACGCGATATCCCTTAGGGACCGCGACACGCGGATCGGGTTGTTGTCCCGCAGGTAGCGGCGAATCTCCCCGATGATCATCGGCACGGCGTACGTGGAAAATTTCACGTTTTGGCCGAGGTCAAAGTTGTCGATGGCCTTCATCAGGCCGATGCAGCCCACCTGAAACAGGTCATCCACGTACTCGCCCCGGTTGTTGAAGCGCTGAATGACGCTCAGCACCAGCCGCAGGTTTCCATTGACCAGTTTCTCCCGCGCTGCCAGTTCGCCGTTCTGCAGGCGTTCGAACAGCTCCCTCATCTCTTTGTTGGTAAGCACCGGAAGCTTTGAAGTGTCCACCCCGCAAATCTCTACCTTGTTGCGCGTCACGTCTTACCCTCCTCGAAGCAAGAAAGTTCCCAACCCGGTTGTCTTGAAAGGCCGCGTACCGACGCATCGCCGGATGAAAGAAAACTCGGCGAAGGCCGAGCTTTGCGGCGAGAGCGAGCCGTGTATAGGCGGTTTTACGAGCAAGTGGCGTTGCCACTCTCTGGCACGGTTTAGGAACAGTATCTCCTTCGATTGGGAAATTATGCGCTACACCATTTTGTTGAATTCTTTTCGCAACCGTTTTATAATTCGCTTTTCCAGACGGGAAATGTACGACTGGGAGATGCCCAACAGATCGGCGACGTCCTTTTGCGTCTTCTCTTCTTCTCCCGACAATCCGAAGCGCAGCTCCATGATGATGCGTTCTCTCTCTGTCAGCTTATCCAGCGCTTTTTTCAGCAGCTTGCGGTCCACCTGGTCTTCGATGTTCTTGTAAATGGTGTCGTTGTCCGTCCCCAACACGTCGGAGAGCAAGAGTTCGTTGCCGTCCCAGTCGATGTTGAGCGGTTCGTCGAACGACACTTCCGAGCGAATCTTGTTGTTCCGCCTGAGGTACATGAGAATTTCGTTTTCGATGCAGCGGGAAGCGTAGGTGGCCAGCTTGATGTTTTTCTCCGGATCAAACGTATTGACCGCCTTGATCAAGCCGATCGTCCCAATGCTGACCAGATCCTCGATGTTGATCCCCGTGTTCTCAAATTTGCGGGCGATGTACACGACAAGCCGCAGGTTGCGTTCGATCAGCATGCTGCGCACGGCGGGATCGCCGGACGGCAGCCGGCTCAGGAGAATCTCTTCTTCTTCTCTGGTCAGCGGCGGCGGCAGGGCTTCACTTCCCCCTATGTAGTAGATCTCTTCGGCGCGTGCACCAATCCACAGCAGGAAACGGTACCAGAGCAATTGGAGTTGCAGGCGAAGTTTCACATACATACTAGCCCTCCTGTTCGCGTAAGGGAGTTAGGTTTTGGTCATCGCTTTGTATGATGGCGGGGTGCACGATGGCTTGATACCGGCCGTCGGCGGCCAACGGGATCGGATTGAGACCGATCAGCACCTTCCTGGCAAGGTAGCGGGCGCCATTTTGCACGACAATTACTTCGTCCGGCTTGACGGCGAGCAGAAAATCCATCCCTCGGGACACGCTGCGGTAGGGAATCAGCCGCAGCCGCGACTGCCATTCGGCGGGCACCTGCTCGAAGACCCCGTCCAGGTTTTCCCATGCCGTTGGGCTGCCGATCCGCTGACGAAGCGAAGCCGGCAGGATATGGGCAACCAGTTCGCTCTCCACAATCATCACCGGCTGGCGGGTAATCGGTTCGTGGAGTTGGTTGCCAGTGTCCACCAGTCCGCGACAGACGACGCTTTCCCCTGCGATCGTCACCGTCACCTCGGCGAGGAACGCCTCGATCCGTCGCGGCTCTTGAACGGCATGGTAGCTCTTCCGGCTGAGGACAAAGACGAGGGAAAACCCCATGGCGAGAACGCCCAGCGTCGGTTTGAACCCGACACCGAAGCCGTCACTGTGGAGAGTCACCAACCCGTTCAAGATCTCGTTGTGTGAGGCAAGGAAATACTGCAGGCCAAACACCCCGCCGCCGAAGATGAAGGCCACGAAGTAGAAAATGGCGAGATTGTGCAGAAAGGCTCGCAGTCTTCGATTGCCAAACGCGATCCACAGCATGAGAACGGAAAACAACAGCTTCACGGTCCACTGGTACATCGAGGCGAAGGAAGGGAGAAAGAAAAACGCCAGGTACATCGACCCGAACAGAGAAGCAAGCAGGATCCTCCACCATATAACCCGCTCTTTGCGAAAATAGGCCGTAAACCAGAGCAGCAAGGTATCAATGGCCACATTCAGGAGTAAAATGATATCAAGATAGACGATCATCTGCCTTCACCCCCGCCCGGCAAAGACAGTATATATCAATGTGTATGTAAAGTCTGTCAATTCTTGACCGTGTTTTTTCGGATTTTTTGTAGAAGGGACCAGGCGGGGGCTGAGGGCAATTTCGTGCGGGGCACAACCCCTAAAATAAAACGAAAGGGCTGTCGTCACGATGTGTACGACAGCCCTTTATTGTTTTGATCGTCACGGGCGAAAGGCGCGCGATTTCAGCTCCACCGGAATGCCTGCTGTCACCAGAAACACCTGCTCGCTCGCTTCCGCCACCCGCTGATTCATGATGCCGGCCGCATCCCGGAACATCCTGCCAAGCGGATTGTCGGGAACGATGCCGTACCCCACTTCGTTGGAGACCAGCATGATCGTCCCCGGAAACGACCGCAGCACGTCCACCAGTTCGTCCACCTTTTCCAGCGTACGCTCCATCGGCTGCTCCTGTTCAAATTTCAAGAGCCAATTGGACAGCCAGAGTGTCAGGCAATCGACCAGGACCACGCGCTCGCCCGAGCCGATCGCCGGTTCAAAGGAGAGCCCGCGCAAAAAGCCGGCAAGGTCGTACGGTATCTCATGCGTCTCCCACGAAAAGGGCGACTGCTCGCGGCGCTGACGATGGCGGCGTACCCGCTCCCGCAGTTCCTCGTCAAAAACGGGGGATGTGGCGATGTACACGCCTTGTACCCCGAGACGGGCCGCGTACGTTTCCGCAAACGTGCTCTTGCCGCTCCGCGCACCGCCTGTAACCAGCACGATCATGCCCATTTCCTCCTCTCGTATCCGACACGCCGACGACACACTGCTAGCTGCATCCCGATTGCAGCAGGATTTGCGGCGATTGGCGCACCGGGTGTTCAATCACGATCGGCTGGGTGCCGTACACCTCCCGAATCACATCGGCATGCAATATCTCCCGAGGGGCCCCGATCCGACACGGCTGCCCCTTTTGCAGCAAAAGGAGACGGTCGCAGTACAGCGATGCCAGATTCAGATCGTGCAGGACGGCGATTACGGTCACACCCTCCTGTCTCTGCCAGGCGCGGACCATATCCATGAGCTGCACCTGATAGCCGATGTCCAGGTATGTCGTCGGCTCGTCCAGGAGCAGAAGCCGGGGCTGTTGGACCATCGCCTTGGCCAAGGCCACCCGCTGCTTCTCCCCCCCGCTCAGCCATTCCAACGTGCGGTGCTCGAGGTCGCCCAACCCGAGCATCCGGATGATTGCGTCAACCAGCGAAGCGGCGTTCTCCCGCTCTTCCCCGAGCCAATTTTGATACGGATACCGCCCCATCTCCACCACGTCCCTGACGGTAAACCCGACCGCCGGCAGGGGCTCCTGCTGCAGCACGGCAATCCGGCGGGCCCGCTCCTTGCGCGAGTACGCTTCGAGCGGTCGGCCATCCAGCCAGATGTGCCCCTCATCGGGGGATTCGACGCCGGACAAAAGCTTCAACAAAGTGGATTTTCCGCTGCCGTTGGGGCCGATGATGCCGAAACACTCCCCGCTTTCCACGGAAAAATGAACGTCTCGCAGAATTGGCATGCCGTCGTACGCCTTACCCACTCCGTCAACCCGTACCATCCGTCTACCTCCTCGCCAGCCGTTTGTTTTTCTTCAGCAAATAGGCAAAGAACGGCGCGCCCAGAAAGGCGGTGACCACCCCAAGCGGAATCTCCGTCGGGGCCAGAATCGTGCGTGCCAGCGTGTCCGCCCACAGCACATACGCGGCACCGTATATCACCGACAGCGGCAGCAGCAGGCGGTAGTCCGGGCCTACCAGCAGGCGGACCAGATGGGGCACCACCAAGCCGACAAAGCCGACGACCCCGGCAATGGAAACGGCGGCGGCGGTCAGCAGGGCGGACACACACAGCACCACCAGTTTTGTCCGTTCCACATGAACCCCCAGGTGAGCGGCCTGTCTTTCACCCAGTGCAAACAGGTTTAACGTTCGGCTGTAAGCAGCCAGCACAATCAGTCCGCCACCAAGGTAGGGCACCAGCACGGACGAAAACGCCCAGCCCCGGTACGCCAGACTGCCCATCAGCCAGAAGACGATTTCGTTCACTACCTGATCGGAGAGCGAGACCATGAACGACACCAGCGATCCCAGGAATGCCTGAATGACGACGCCCGACAGCAGCAGGGTTTCGACGTGAAACATGCCGTTCGTGTTGGCCAGCCTAAGGACTGCCCACAGACTGACCAGGCCGGTCAGAAAAGCAGCGATGGGAACGGTCCATTGGCCGAGCAGGACAAACTGGAAGCCGAACAAGATGAAGAAAGCGGCACCGACGGCAGACCCCGAAGCCACTCCCAGGGTGTAAGGATCGGCCAGCGGATTGCGCAGCACGCCTTGGAAACCGGCGCCGGCCAGCGACAGACAAGCCCCGACGAGAACAGCCAGCATGATTCGGGGAAACCGCACTTTCATCACGATCTGCTCAGACGACGCCGGCCAGTCGGCAGGGACGTGCTGCCCGATCACTGGAAGTTGATGAAGCAGGATAGCCCACACCTGGGAGATAGGCAGGTGGGCCGCTCCCAGTGACAAGCTGACTACGACCGAGAAGAAAAGGAGCAGGCAGCCTGCTCCTCCCCAGAGAAACAATCGCGTTCTCATCATTTCACCCGATCCGGGTAAATCGCTTTGGCCACCTCATACAGCCCTTGGGTGATCCGGGGGCCCGGGCGGTTCAGCACATTCTGGTCAACACCGACGATCCGCTGATCGCGGACGGCCGTTATCTTGTCCCAACCGCTTCGCTTGCGGATGATCTGCTCCAGGGTCTGGCCGCTTTTATCATCTGTCACGCCGCTCGCATACAGGATCACGTCCGGGTCTTCGTTTAGCACCTTCTCCTCGCTGATCGGGTTCCAGCCTTCCATGTCGTTGGCGATGTTTACGCCTCCTGCCAGTGTGATCAGCTCGTCCATGAATTCACCCTTTCCGACGGTCCAACCGGGTGCGAATTCAACATACACCTTCTTCCGTTCGTTCGGCTTGACGTCCTGCACGGCGTTTTTCACCCGCTGGATGTCTTCCTTCATCTGTGCGACGAGCGTCTCCGCCTGTTCCTGCCGGTTGGTAATCTGACCGAACAGCAGGATGTTGTTCAGGATGTCCTCCGTCGTGCGGGGGTTGGTCTTCCAGACGACCAGGCCAAGCGAACGCAGTTTTTCCGCCACTTGATCCTGCATGGAAATACCCGTAATCACCAGGTCGGGCTGCTGGGCAATGATCGCCTCCTCATTGGGATTGACGATGCCCCCTACTTTCGGCTTGGCTTTGGCTTCCTCCGGGTAATCGTCATAATCAGAGACGGCCACCACACGGTCGCCCAACCCCAATGCAAACAAGATTTCCGTTTCAGCCGGGGACGTGGAGACAATCCGCTCCGGCGCCTTGGCAAACGTATAGGCGGTGCCGGTCGCATCTTTCAGCGTGAGGGGATAACTCGTCTGTTTGGTGCCGGCAGTCGTTTTCTGGCCTGTATTCTGATCTGTGCCGACCGTCGCCGGCGCAGGCGCCTGGTCCGAACCGCCCGTGGTCGGTCCGCTGCCGCCGCAGCCGCCAAGCAGCGCCACGACCAGCGCACCCGTTACAAGCCACAGGGATCGTTTCATCGTTCACTCTTCCTTTCCATATGTATAAATGTATAAAAACTTTCTGGCAGCCCACCGTAAAGCGAAAAAACCCTTTGCATCCGCCGGGAAACAAAGGGTCAGCAAGCACCCGCTGCCGGAATACGATTCGATAGGTATGCGTCAAACCCGTCTGTCATTATATCATTGAGGCGGCAAAAAAAGAAGATACACGGCAAGGGAAAAGCTGCCGTGATCCCTCCCGGAGACGAGATTCCGTACGTTCTCGCAGAATTTGTCGTGATGCGATAGGCATCTACCGTTTCCAGATTTCCCCGGATGGCATGTTATGTAGAAACGTCATTCTTTTGAAAGGCGGTATTCTCTTGCGAAAAAAACGGTCCGATCAGCACACCCATGCCGTCGATTTCATTCGCTTCTCCGACACTCCGGGACACATTCATGCGTATTCGACCCGCACCAGCTTCAACCACGGTCATCGCCACCAGGTGCGGGGACGAACGTCGGGGCCCTACCCGGTCCCGGGCAGGGGTCACGTCCACTACTACGAAGGCGTCACCTCGTTTGACGACGGTCACGTTCACTATTTTCGCGGATGGACCAGTCCGCCCATTCCGCTTCCCGGCGGCGGCCATTATCACACATTTGCTGGTGAAACGACGCTCAACGATCGGCATATCCATTCTTACCGGGGACGCACCAGCGAAGGCTACCGCTGACACATCGACGAAGGCTGCCACTGACCCGTCTGCCGTCCGGCGCAGACAATCAAAAAAACCTTGTTCCCTAAGTGGAACAAGGTTTTTTTACGTCCGTCCCTATTTTTTGTTGCGACGGCGGTTGCGCAGAAACGCCGGGATGTCCAGGTTGTCCAGATTGCTCATGGAGAAGAACGATTTTTCTTCTTCCTCCTCCTTGCTGCGGACCGTATTGGTATTGGAGATCGGCGTCGGACGGTTGGTCGCAATCGGCTGCTGTTGCGTACGACGGGCTGCAGCCGCCTGTTTTTGGTTGTCTTCAAAACCGGTGGCGATAACCGTCACGACAATCTCGTTCTTCAATTCCTCGTTGATGACGGCACCGAAGATCATGTTGACGTCCGGATCGGCAGCGGACGACACGATGTCGGCAGCTTCGTTCACCTCATACAGGCTGAGATTGGTACCGCCCGTAATGTTCATCAGCACGCCGCGAGCACCATCGATTGACGTTTCCAGCAGCGGGCTGGAAATGGCACGGCGAGCTGCCTCGGCCGCACGATTTTCTCCGCTACCCACCCCGATGCCCATCAGGGCGGAGCCGCGTTCGGTCATGATCGTCTTCACGTCGGCAAAGTCCAGGTTGATCAGACCGGGCACCGCGATCAGGTCGGAAATGCCCTGCACACCTTGGCGCAAAATGTTGTCCGCCTCGCGGAACGCTTCCAGCATCGGTGTGTTTTTATCCACGATTTCCAACAAACGGTCGTTTGGAATCACGATCAGCGTGTCCACTTTTTCCTTCAGTGCGGCAATCCCCATTTCGCCCTGCATGGCACGCTTGCGCCCTTCAAACGAGAACGGACGGGTAACCACGCCGACAGTCAATGCGCCAAGTTCCTTCGCGATTTCAGCAACGACGGGAGCGGCACCGGTGCCGGTACCGCCGCCCATCCCTGCGGTCACAAACACCATGTCTGCGCCGCGCAAGGCGTTCTCGATCATCTCGCGGCTCTCTTCTGCCGCTTTTTTACCGATTTCCGGGTTGGCCCCGGCACCCAGGCCGCGCGTCAGCTTCTCCCCGATCTGCAGTTTGATTTCTGCATTGGACAGTTGAAGCGCTTGCGCATCCGTATTCAGGGTGATGAATTCCACTCCTTTGACGCCGCCAGCAATCATACGGTTCACCGCGTTGCTTCCGCCACCGCCGCAACCGATTACTTTAATTCGCGCAAAGGATTCCATCTCCATATCAAATTCCAGCATCTTGCTAGTCCTCCCCAATTCAACATGAGAAAAGCTTTGGCTGATGAAGCCTGCGGGGAATGCGGCAGACGGCCGTATTAGTTGGCCGCAGCGGGACATTGTCAATCCTCTGCCGATTCGCCCGATTTAAAATGTTTTGCGGTTGCAGTCGGTTAGATAAACTCGCTGAACCAGTTTTTCACTTTCTCCATGAAGCCGCCGCCTTCCTTCGGCTTGGAAACGGCCTGCTTCTGCACCGCTTTAATCGGAGCGGTGTTGTTTACGTTGCGCCGCTCCAACTGCTGCAGGGCGTACTGAATCAGACCCACGCCGGTGGTATAGGCGGGGTCCCGCACCCCGATGTAATCCGGGATGGCGATGCGAACCGGCGCGTCCAGTTCTTCCTTGGCCAGCTCCAGCATGCCCGGCATCGCCACGGTCCCCCCCGTAAGCACGTATCCGCCGGCGATTTGATCACGAAAGCCCAGCTTGTACACGGCCTCATCCACGAGGTTGAAAATCTCCGCCGCACGCGGTTCGATGATTGTGGCCAGATCCACCTGGGTAAACTGTTTTTCCACATCGCTGCCGATGCGGGTCACTTTAAAGGTGACGTCGTCGGAAGCTTCATCAATCAGGGCACAGCCGTGCTTCATCTTGACGCGGTCTGCCACGTCGGTATGCGTGCGCAGGCCAAGCGCAATGTCATGGGTGATATGGTCTCCACCGATGCCAATGACGGTGGTGGCCGCCAGTTTCCCATGTTTGAAGACACCGATGGTTGTGGAACCGGCACCGATGTCGACGAGGACGACACCCATGTTCTTGTCGTCCTTGGAAAGCGCCACGGTGCTGGAAGCAAGCGGCTGCAGGAAAATTCCCGCCACACGCAGGTTGGTGCGTTCGGCGCAGCGCACAATGTTATGTACGACCGTTTTCAGGCCGGTTACAATTGTTCCTTCCATTTCCAGCCGGACGCCGATCATGCCGCGCGGGTCCTTGATGCTGCCTTGTCCGTCCACGATGTATTCATTCGGTACGACCTCGATTATTTCTCGGTCAGGCGGAATGGCAACAACTTTCGCTGCCTGAATGACGCGTTGAATGTCTTCCTCTCGTATTTCACGGTCCTCGCTGGAAACAGCGACAACCCCTTGAGTTTCATGCAGCTCAATGTGGTTCCCGGTTATACCGACATACACTTCGTCTATCGATACTCCTACCATGCGTTCTGCATGGTCAACAGCTTCCCGGATGGCATGCACGGTTTGGTCGATGTCGACGATCACGCCCTTTTTGATTCCTTCGGAGTGGGCCTGGCCGACACCGATGATGTTGATGGAACCGTTGTTGACCTCGCCAATCATGACGCGAACTTTGGACGTTCCTATATCTAGGCTGACGATAAGTTCATTACTTACCAAACCTGTGACACCTCCCCTGCTACGACTTTCGTCATCGAGTAGTGAATCCATCTGCGTAATTTATTCCACACAGGACTACCATTCCCTTTTTTTCATCATGAATTTTTGTAAAAATATGACCTTCCTCCCAAGAACCACCCTACTCCTGCTCGTTGATCCAGCGAGACAATACGATCCGGCGGATGACCGCCAGATTGTTGAACAAGCGGACCCCAAACGCAACGATGGCTGCCAGGTACAGGTCAATGCCGAGAAAACCGCCCATAAAGGCCAGCCCGGCCGCAAACAGCGTGTTGAAAAAGAAACCGGACATGAAGATGCGCACGTTGAACGTACGTTCCAGATACGAGCGGATGCCGCCGAAAATCGTGTCCAATCCGGCCAGGAGGGCGATGGAGAGGTAGCTAGAGTATTCCTGCGGCACGCGCCAATCCAGCAGCAAGCCGACAGCGATGCCGACAATCAAACCGACGAGCGGGAGCCACATGTTACGAATCTCCTTTTTCTTTGACAGGTTTCATGTATTGGATGACGTGCGGCTCACGATTGGCGGGAATGACAAGCTTGTCCCGCTTCTCGGCCACAATGGTCTTGTTGGCGAGCTTGAAATTCTCTTCCACGCCCTCCAGCTTCAAGGCGGACAGGAGCACATCCGGCTCCCCCAGCGCCTTCAATTCATACGGCGGCTGAATCGTCTTCGTGTCGACCTGAATGGCGTCGCCGACCAAGCGGATGGACGTTGTGGCGATCAGACGGTGTCCGTTGATGGAAACCGCTTGAGCGCCGTTGGCAAAAAGGATGTTGACAAGCCAGCGCAAATCCTCGTCGTCGACCGTATAGCCGCCTGCAACCGCTTCGTGAGAGGACATGTCCACCGCCGGATCGGCCGGCGGCTGCTCTGCTTCCACGATACGCAGCTCAATCCCTTCTCCCTCCACGCTGACCATGCCCGCCATGCGGCGGTTGCGTTCCAACTCTTCCTTCATGACGGAGATGCTTTCGTTTTCGTTGAGAGCCGTCTCGTACTGATAGTAGAGCTGATTGTATTTGGAAATATCGGCCAGCAGATTCTTGTGTCTTTCTAGCTCTTTTTGCAGCGTCGTGCGCAGTTCTGCGATGCTGCGGGACTCCTTCTGCACCGGATGCAGGTTGCTGCGAAGCTGTACCGTCAACATAACACCTATGATAGCACTAATAAAGGCGAGAATAAACGTGATTTTACGGTTTTTTTGCGACATGGAAAATGCTTCCCCCGTCAGGAGTGTTTGGTTTTGGCGTCACCGACAAAGGCAGGCAGGACCACCTTGTCCTTTTTTGCCACCTCGATCTGCACGAAATCCCGCAAGGTGCTGAGGACGCCGCCCGGCAGATTAAGTGCGCTTTCCAGCGTGTTCGGATCGCCAATGGCGGTAATGACGAACGGAGCGGCTGACTTGATGCCGTTGACGATGATCGTGGGGCCGACACAGCGGATGGACGAGTTGCTGACCAGTCGCTGGCCGTTGATGCTGATTGCTTCGGCTCCGGCAGCGCGCAGTTCGTTGACCACCAGGCGCACATCCTGCTCGTGGACGATGTAATTGGTCACATCAGCGCTGCTGGCCGCATTTTGACTGTCCTGCATCGTCACGACGACGCCCGGTCCCTCGACCGGCACGACGCCGGCCATCATCCGCGCCGCTTCCAACTCGCTGAGAATCGCCGCCGCTTCCGACTTGCGCTGAGCCATCGCCTCCTCCACCTTGCCCACCTGACGCTGCAGGTCCAAGAGCTGGTCCTCAAGCTGGCGGTTCTGCTCCTTCTCCGCCAGGATGCGCTCGTTGAGCTGTGTCTCCTGCTGAAACTGCTGGTCGTTCATGCGTTCCGTCCGCAGCAGTTTGGTCGTTTCGATCGAAGTGGCGATGAGAAACCCGGTACAGAACGTGACGATGGTTAAATACAACTGAAACTTGTGACGACCCATTGGCTGCTTCCCCTTTTATACAGTACTAAGACACTACGACTGTGGAGGCTGTGTATCACCGGACTGCAGCGGGATGGGCGCATCCGGCGTTCCGTACGGCACAAACCACGGCTGCTCAAACAGCGAGAGCACTCCCTTGACGCCCTGCGGCAGTTCCTTGGCAATCGTCGGATACCAGTTGAGCATGGAGTCCAGTTTGTGCAGCACGCTGCGCACTTCGTTGCCGTCGCGCATGTAGAGCGTCACGCGCTGCTTGTCGTACGCCGTGGGCGTCAGCGTGATGTCGGAGATTTCACCAAGCACACCCGGCGACAACTTGGCCAGCGCCTTCGCGAGCTGCGGGAGCAGTTCCGGTGCCGACCAGGAGCTGATCAGCGGCCTGTCCACCACGCGATTGGCAAAATTGACCTGCTTGAGCACCCGCCCGTTTTCCAGCAGCGGATAACGGCTGCCGTCCGGTCCGTTCCAGAATGCCACACGCCGATACTCCTCAACATGCAGTCGAATCACGCCGGGAAAGGAACGCTCGACGGACACGTCCTTGATTCCCTCCAGCGGCTTCAGGCTTGTCCGCACATCGGATTCCCACACGTTGAGAAACTGCATCCCGATGACCAGACCGGAGTTCTTCACAACTTGCTCGGCAGGGTAGATATCGTTTCCGTACACTTGAATCTGCTGAACCTTGCTGTATGGTGAGCGAATAAACACGATGACAAGGATGATCAGAAAAAACAAGCCGAGCAGAAACACCAGCTTGCGGTTGACTCTGCGCTTGGGGCGCTGTTCCTTGACATGCGGAATGCGTTCTTCGTATACCGCCATGAGCCTACCCTTCCTCAATAAGCTGTCGCACGCGCAAGAACATGAAATGCGCGGCGACTGCGTACATATGGTTTACACAAAAAATGGATGTTCATGGATTATCTGACACCGTACAAAACAGGGAAAGCGGCATATCCTTATGCCGCTTGTCACTCTACAACCACCTGAACTATGTCGACGTGCGGGTAATCTCTGCCCCAAGCTGGCGAAGCTGCAATTCCAGCCGTTCGTACCCGCGGTCGATGTGATGAATCTGCGTTACCGTTGTGGTGCCTTCCGCGGCCAAGCCGGCGAGCACAAGTGCGGCACCTGCCCGTAAATCGGTTGCTTCCACGTTCGCAGCCGTCAGTTTGTTGACGCCGCGAATGATCGCAGAACCCAGGTCGACGTATACGGAGGCGCCCATTCGCGCCAATTCGTTTACATGTTTGAACCTTCCCTCAAATATGGTTTCCTTGATGACGCTCGTTCCCCTGGCCTGCGCCAAAAACACCATCAATTGCGCCTGCAAATCCGTCGGAAACCCCGGGAAGGGAGAGGTGATGATCCGTTCGTAAGCGCGGGGTCGAGTCGTACTCTTGATTTCCATTATATCATGGTGGGTCTTGATTTCAACACCACAGCTACGGGCTACCTCGATCAGGGCGGTGAGGTGTTCGGGAATGGTGTTGGTCAGCTCGATATGACCCTGGGCGATACCTGCCGCCAGCAGAAAGGTGCCCGTCACAATCCGGTCCGGAATGATCCGGTAGCTGACCGAACGCAGACGCGTAACGCCGGTGATCTCGATCGTATCGGTGCCGGCGCCGCGAATCCGCGCTCCCATGGCGTTCAGGAAATTCTGCAGGTCAACAATCTCCGGTTCACGCGCCGCGTTGCAGATGCGCGTCGTCCCCTTGGCGAGCACTGCCGCCATCATGATGTTTTCCGTCGCTCCCACGCTGGGGAAGGACAGAAAGATGTTGGTCCCGCGCAACTGCTCCGCCCGAAACGTGATGTAGCCTTCCGCTTCTTCGATTTTTGCACCCAGTGCGGACAATCCCGCGAGGTGCAGATCAATCCGGCGCTCCCCGATATCGCATCCGCCCGGTCTGGATATGGTTACCTCGCCCAGGCGAGCGAGGAGCGGCCCCGCCAGAAATATGGAAGAACGCATCTGGCCCATCAGCTCATCTGGCACGTGCGGTACAGAGACAGACGTTGTATCCAGATCAACACATCCGTCCGCATGCTTCGCCTTGGCCCCCAAGGCCGTCAGGATCTTCAACATCACCTCGATGTCTTTGAGATGGGGAACGTCGTAGATATAAAATTGCCCTTCCGTCAAAACGGATGCGGCAAGGATGGGTAGGGCAGCGTTCTTTGCTCCTTGGATCCGAAGCGTGCCGGACAGAGGTCTTCCGCCATCGATCGTAAAAGTCTCCAAACTTTCACCTCCGTGTTACCCCTCGCCCACCACCAACACTTCCGGATGCATCTCGACGCCGAATTTTTCTTTGATCGTACATCTGATGTGATCCATCAGGGTGAGGACGTCGGCAGCCGTGGCCCCTCCGCGATTGACGATAAAGTTGGCGTGTATCTCAGAGACCTGAGCTCCTCCAATCTGAAAGCCTTTTAATCCGGCCGCTTCGATCAGCCGTCCGGCGTGATCTCCCGGCGGATTGCGGAACACGCTGCCGGCGCACGGCATCTGCAGGGGCTGCGTCTGCCGGCGGCGATCCTTGTACGCAGCCAGTGTGGCCGCAATCTCCTTGCGGTCGCCCTTGCGCAGACGGAAGCGCGCCTCAAGCACGATTCCCTTGCGCTTTTGCAGAAGAGACGTACGATAGCTGAAGCTCAGCTCTTCATTGCTCAACACCTTTACCTCGCCATTTTCGAAGAGTATCTCGGCTTCTAGTAGAATACGTGAAAGATCAGATCCGTGAGCCCCCGCATTCATGTAGACGGCTCCGCCTACTGTACCAGGAATGCCTCCCGCAAACTCCATGCCTGTTAACCCCATCTTGCCTGCCTCCACCGCCAGGCGGATCATGGAATATCCGGCACCCACACACACCTCTTCGCCCCTGAACTCGCAGTGACTCAAGCCCTCAGCCACCTTGAGCACGGCTCCGCGAATCCCTCCGTCCCTCACCAGAAGGTTGGAACCGCGCCCAATAACACTCCAAGGAATTTCGTGACGATGGATGATTTGCAAGGCTTTCTGCAAGGATGCTTTATCCTTGGGTTGGATTAACAAGTCAGCAGGACCCCCGATCCGCCACGTCGTATGGTTGGCGAGAGGTTCATTGGTCCACACTTTTCCAATACCTGCTTGCCTCAACTCATCTGCGATTTGTTTCATCTGTGAACCTCCTGATACACATGCTAGGTCGGACCTATGTCTTATCACGTGTTTGCTTCATCCTATGCGATCGCCCATAACGGCGTGACAATCGCCCAGACGTCCGTTTTTTGCCTCTAAAGGCTTTTCATCAACCGATAGATTTCCGTTGCCGCCTGCGGCATCCCCAACTTGAGCGAGGCCTCCCGCATGGACGCCCAGCGCTTCCGGTCGCTCAACAGTCTGGTTAGCGACTGACGCAGCCGCTCGCCGGTCAGCTCCCGCTCCAGGATGACTTCAGCCGCTCCCTCCTTCTCCAGTCCGCGTGCGTTTTTCTCCTGATGGTTGTTGGTCACGTACGGGGACGGGATGAGAATGGCGGGGATGCCCAAGGCAGTGATTTCCGCCAACGTGGATGCGCCTGCCCGGCTGACCAGCACATGCGTAGCCGCCAGAACATCCGGCATATTGTGGACGAACGGCAGGAGGGAAATGTTGCGCGGCAGGTCTCCCTTTTCCCGCAGAGCGGCGGTAATTGCCTCGTAGTGAACTTCGCCGGTCACGTAGACAAAGTGGGTATCTTCAAATTGTTCCAACTCCGGCACGATGGACAGCACCGCTTCGTTGATCGCTTTCGCCCCGCGGCTGCCGCCAAACATGAGGACGATACGCTTGTCCCCGCCGATGCCCAAAAACGAACGGCCCGCCCGCTCGTCTCCGTGCATCACTTCCGTCGCCCGGGGATTGCCGGTCAGCACGCTTTTTGACCGGGGGAAAAACGACAGGGACTCGGGAAACGACACCGCCACCTTGTCGACGAACCGGGTAAGAAATTTGTTGGTCAGGCCGGGCACCACGTTTTGCTCGTGGATGATGGTGGGAATCCCCAGCCGGGCCGCCGCGTAGACCACCGGGCCGCAGACGTACCCTCCCGTGCCGATGACCACGTCCGGCCGAAAACGCTGCAGCATCTGTTTCGACGCGGAGACGGCGCGGAAAAACTTCCACAGGGTCTTGACGTTGTCCAGGGTGAGCTTCCGCTTCAAGCCGACAATTTCCACCGATTCAAACGGAATCCCGGCCCGCGGCACAATCTGGGCCTCCAGGCCGTGCTTGCTGCCGATATACAAAAAGGCCGCCTGCGGTTCCTGGCGGGACACTTCTTTCGCCACCGCAAGCGCCGGGTATATATGTCCACCTGTGCCTCCACCTGTGAGGACGACACGCATACGATCACCTTCTATTCTATCTGGAAAAACGCGAAATGTTTAACAGCACACCGACCCCGGTCAGCATCAGCGTCAGCGACGAGCCGCCGTAGCTTAAAAACGGCAGGGTGATTCCGGTAACCGGAAACATGCCGGTCACCACACCGACGTTGATGACCACCTGGATCGCAATCATTCCGATGATGCCCAGCGCCAGCAGACTGCCGAACAGATCCGGCGCTGTAATCGCCGTGCGCATGCCCCGCCACAACAGCAACAGGAACAGCAGGAGCACCAGTGATCCGCCGACAAAGCCAAGCTCCTCGGCAATCACCGAGAAAATAAAGTCGTTGTAGGGCTCCGGCAGGTAGAAGTGCTTCTGCCGGCTCTGCCCCAGCCCCAGGCCAAACAGCCCGCCGGGACCGATGGCGTACAGGGACTGGATGATCTGGTACCCGGTGTTCAGCGGGTCCTGCCATGGGTCGAGGAACGAGGTGATCCGCTTGATCCGGTACGGTGCGGACAGAATCAGTCCGACAAACCCGGCCAGGCCAAGCACGCCCAAGCCGATGAAGTGGCTGATCTTTGCCCCGGCGGCGAAAATCATCACCAGCGCGGTACCCATCAGCACGGTACCCGTCCCCAGATCAGGCTGCAGCATGATCAGGGCGAAACATACGGTCGGGATCGCCAGAGCGGGCACCAGCCCTTTGCGAAACTGCACGATCAGCTTTTGATTGTCGGAGAGCCAGCGGGCCAAAAAGGCGACGACTCCCAGCTTGGCGAATTCACCCGGCTGAATCCCGAACGCGCCGATGCCCAGCCAGCTCTTGGAGCCGTTCACCTCGATGCCGATGACCAGCACCAGGATCAAGAGGCCGATGCTGGCGTAAAACGCGACTTTGGCCCACCGCTTCCAGATCCAGTAGTCCATGTTCATCGTCAGGTACATGGAGGTGATCCCCAGCAGGGCAAAAATCAACTGCCGCTTGGCAAAGAAAAACGGGTCGTTGAACTTCTGCGCCACGATCGCGCTGGCGCTGTACACCATCACGATGCCTATTCCCAATAAAAAAAGTGTTGCAAAAATAATTACGAAGTCGGGAGCGGAGCGGGACTTGCTCATTGTGACAGGTCATCCTTTCTCGCGCCGTCCTTCGCTGATGCAGCACTCCTGCTGTACGGGACGGACGTTATGCTAGGCTTGTTTTAAGTCTATGCACAGCGTCCTTAAACATGCTCCCCCGCACTTCGAACGACGGGAACATGTCCCAGCTTGCGCACGCCGGACTGAGCAGCACCACGTCGCCCGGCGCAGCCTCGCCGCTGGCGGCAAGGACGGCTTTTTCCACAGTATCGACATGGATGAGCCTGCTAATTCCTGCTTCTTTTGCCCGCTCCAGCAAAATCGGGGCAGTCTGCCCGAGCGCGACCACCGCTTTTACCCGCGGCCCGATGACAGGCACCAGCTCGCGAAAATCCACGCCCCGATCCAGTCCGCCGCAAATCCAGACGATCGGTTCGTCCAGCGCCTGCAGCGCCCGCGAAGCCGCTTCCGGGTTGGTCGCCTTGGAGTCGTTGTAGTATTTGACACCGTCAATCGTCGCCACGTACTCCATGCGGTGCTCCACGCCCGGAAAGGTGGAGAGCACCTTGGCGATGGACTGCTTGTCCGCGCCTGCCAGCCTGGTCACCAGCGCGGCTGCCAGGGCGTTGTCCAGATGGGCGACGGACAGATCGGCCACAGCCATGAGCACATCCCGCTCCCCCTGCGGCCCGACGAAGACGATGTCACCGCCGTCCACATAGACGCCCTGCGGCACCGACTGCCACTTGCTGAAGTAGTAGGTGGCCGCCTTCAGTTCCCCGCATTTGGCCAGCACGTCCGGCTGGTCGTACGGCAGGATGGCGATGTCGTCAGCCGTCTGGTTGGCAAACAGCTTCAGCTTGGCTGCCAAATACTCGTCCATTGTGTGATGGTAGTCGAGATGGGCCGGATACAGGTTGAGCAGCACGCCGATTTGCGGCCTGAACGCCTGCGTCCCCAGCAGTTGAAAGCTGCTCAATTCCGCCACCAGGCGCTGGTCGGGCCGGGCCGTTTCCGCAAGCGAACACAGCACCGTGCCGATATTGCCTCCTACCAGGGCATCCATGCCCGCTTCCTTGAGGATCAGACCGACCAGCGTGGTCGTGGTCGTTTTGCCGTTGGAGCCGGTGATGCCGATGATCGGCGCCTGCGAGATGAGGTAGGCCAGCTCCACCTCCGTCACCACCGGGATGCCGAGCGCCAGCGCTTTGGCCACCGGCGCCGCTTCGTAAGGGATGCCCGGGTTTTTCACCACCAGGGTCACGCCTTCATGGATCAGGTAATCGGGGTGATGCCCGCAGATGACCGGAATGCCGAGCGCTTCCAGTTCGTCGGCGCCAGCCGTTTCCTCGCGCGGCTTCTTGTCGTTGACGACAACATGCGCACCAAAGCGGTGCAGCAGTTTTGCCACTGCCACACCGCTTTTTGCCATGCCCAACACGACTACGTGCTGATTGTGATAACGTTTCATCGCATTGCCACCACCTCTAGGTACACGCCCAATCCGGCAAAGATGATGCCCACCAGCCAGAAGGTGACGACAACGCGCCACTCCGACCATCCGGTCAGTTCAAAGTGATGGTGAAGCGGACTCATCCGGAAAATGCGCTTCCCTCTCGTTTTAAAGGAGACAACCTGCAGAATGACGGAGAGCGTCTCGACGACAAACACGCCGCCGATGACGGCCAACAGCAGCTCTGTCTTGGTCATGATCGCGATTCCCGCCAGGGCACCGCCGAGTGCCAGCGACCCGGTGTCCCCCATAAAGACGCGGGCGGGATGCGCGTTGAAGACGAGAAAGCCGAGCACAGCCCCGACGACGGCTGCGCTGAAGATGGCCGTGTCATAGTCCTGGCTGATCCAGGCGATGATGGCGTACGCCCCGAAGGCGATCGCGCCCGTCCCGGCGAGCAGGCCGTCCAAACCGTCGGTGATGTTGACGGCATTGGTCGTGCCTACCAGGAGAAACAGCAGAAACGGGAAGTACAAGAGGCCGAGCTCCAGCTTCCACGGTGTCCCCGGCAGGTGCAGCGTCGTATCGTGTCCCATTTGCACTAATAGGTAATACGCGCCGACGGCCAGAAGGAGTTGGCCGGTAAATTTCTGCTTGGCCGTCAGGCCGAGATTCCGCTTCCGGATGATTTTGATGTAGTCATCCAAAAATCCGATCAATCCGTAGCCAAGTGTCACCAGCATCAAAAACAGGATTTCTGCATTGATGTTGGCAAACTTCAGCACGGTAAAAATAAGTGCCATCAGGATGATTGTCCCACCCATGGTGGGAGTTCCTGCCTTTTTTTGGTGAGATTGCGGCCCTTCCTCCCGGATCGCCTGCCCGAATTTCAGGCGGCGCAGCACGGGGATGAACAGGGGACCGATTAGTACGGCAATGAGAAACGCGGCGACGATCGTGACGAGTAGTACATTGTCAGCGAACATGCCCGACCCTCCTTTCTCTGATGCTATTCACGGACGCGTGCCTCTATTCGTTCCGCCGTTCGGCGATGGCCTCCCGGGCCACTTCACGGTCGTCAAACGGCAGCACCTGTCCCTTGATGATTTGATAGGTTTCGTGTCCCTTTCCGGCGATCAGGATGACGTCATCCTGCTTGGCCTGCGCCACGGCGTAGCGGATCGCTTCCCTTCTGTCCACGATGGAGACGTATCGCTCCGCAGCCACTTCCGTGAGGCCCGCCAACATGTCGTCAATGATCGCCTGCGGATCCTCGGAGCGAGGATTATCAGACGTTAAGACGGTCAGGTCAGCGTATTTTGTTGCAATCCGCGCCATAATTGGGCGCTTTGTCCTGTCTCGGTCTCCGCCGCAGCCGACCACACAGAAAATCCGTCCCTTGGCAAACTCCTTGACGGTCGCCAGCGCGTTTTCCAGGCTGTCCGGCGTATGCGAGTAGTCAACCAGCACGGCAAACGGCTGGCCCGCGTCGACCGGTTCAAACCGGCCGTTTACGCCCGGCACCGCTTCCAGGCTCGCCTTGATCTCATCAAGCGGCACACCTTCGGCCAGCGCGACGGCAATGGCGGCCAACGCGTTGTAGACGTTGAATTTGCCCATCAGCTTCAGATTGAGCCGGATGGAACCGGCGAAGGTGTGGGCAGTAAACGACGTGCCGCGGCTGGTGATCTCAATCTCGGCGGCCCGCACGTCGGCCGGATTGTCGATGCCGTACGTGATCACCCGGGCGGGCGTGACTTTGGCGTACAGGTTCGACGCCTCGTCGTCGGCATTGAGCACGGCCGTTTTCAACCTGTCGGGATCGTAGCTGTTTCCCAGTTGGGAGAACAGGAGCGACTTGGCGTCACGGTAATTCTCCATCGTCTCGTGGTAATCCAGATGATCCTGCGTCAGGTTGGTAAAGACTGCGGTATGTACATCGCAGCCGCGTACGCGCCCCTGCTCCAGAGCGTGGGAAGACACCTCGATGATCGCGTATTCCGTGTCGACGTCGCGCATCCGGCGAAACGCGTGCTGCAGTTCCAGCGCGTCCGGCGTGGTGTTTTTCACCTCTTCGGTGACATCGCCGATCCGCATGTGAATGGTGCCAATCAGCCCCGTGCGCTTGTTCTGGTCGCGCAAAATCTTGTCAATCAGATGGGTGGTGGTCGTCTTGCCGTTGGTTCCGGTCACCCCGATCAGCTTCAATTCCCGCGTAGGCGACCCGTAAAAACGGTCAGCCAGCATTGCCATTGCCCGGCGGGTATCCGGCACCCGGACAACGGTCGCTGGCACGTCCACATCCTGCTCCGCAAGCACGGCGACGGCTCCGTTTTCCACCGCCTGTGCCGCGAAGGCATGACCATCCACGGTGAAGCCTGTCAGACAGACAAACAAGCAGCCGGGCTGAACTTTGCGTGAGTCTGCCGTCAATCCTGTAATCTCCAAGCTGTCATCTCCCGTTACCTGCACCGGCAACAGAGGAGCAAGCAGATCTCGTAACAGCATAAAACAGGCACCCCATTCTCTCCCTATTATAGACAAATGCGTTGCGATTTCTACAAAACGCGGCGGGTGAGGCTTTCGATCAAGCCTCCCCACCCCGCTTCCGAAATCTCATTGTATAGCTAATCGGCTGATTTGTCACCCAGATGGATACGAATTTTTGATCCTTCCTCGATTTTGACTCCCGGGGCAGGCGACTGGCTGATGACGTGAGTGCCCTTGCCGGAGACGACCAACGGCAGCGTGTCGTACGTAGTGACTATTTCCCGCATCGAAAGCCCCACCATGTTGGGCACTTCCACGTAACGCGTCTGGCCGAGGGCGGGATTGTACTCCCGCGGGATGCCGTCCTTTCGTTTCGGCACGCCCATGTACTGCAGGGACGATTCGATGATGTTTTTGACGCTCGGCGCGGCGATCAGCCCCCCGAAGGCCAGCGCCTTGGGGTTGTCGACGGCGAAGTAGACCAGTATCTGCGGGTCGTCTGCCGGCGCGAAACCGATAAAGGAGACGATGTACTCCCCGTTTACGTACCTGCCGTTTTTTACCTTCTGGGCCGTACCGGTCTTGCCGCCGACGCGGTAGCCCTCGATGTACGCCTTGTTCCCCGTTCCGCGCGCCACGACACTCTCCAGCGCGTAGCGAACCTTGGCGGACGTCTCCGGCGTAATCACCTGACGCACTTCGGTGGGAAGCGCCCTGCCCACCACGTCATGGGTTACGCTGTCACGCCACTCTTTGGCTACATACGGCTTCATCAGCTTTCCGCCGTTGATCGCCGCAGCCACGGCGGCCATCTGCTGGATCGGCGTGACCGACACCCCCTGGCCGAACGACGTGGTGCCCAATTCCACCGGTCCCACCCGGTCCAAGTTGAACAATAGGCCGTTTTCCTCACCAATCAGATCAATGCCTGTCTTTTGTCCAAAGCCAAACTTTTTGATGTAGTCAAACAGCCGCTCCTTTTGCAGCCGCTGCCCCATCGTCACAAACCCCGGGTTGCAGGAGTTTTCCACCACTTCCAGCATCGTTTCCTGGCCGTGTCCCTGCCGTTTCCAGCAGCGCAGCCGCTTGCCGGCGACGAGGATGTAACCCGGATCGTAAAACCCTTCGTCCAGGCTGACCACGCTTTCGTTCAGCGCAGCGGCCAGGGTCACGATCTTGAACGTCGAGCCAGGCTCGTACGTCTTCCAGATTGGCAGGTTGCGGTTGTACACCTCTTCGGGGTAGTCCCGGTAGCGGTCAGGCTGAAAGGTGGGGCGGCTGCCCATGCCGAGAATCTCGCCCGTCTTCGGGTTCATGGCTATCGCCAGCACGTCGTCAGGCTGATACGCCACCATCGCCTGATCCAGTTCCCGCTCGATAAACGACTGAATCGTGCTGTCGATGGTCAGGTACATGTCCATCCCGTCGATTGGTGCGACATATTGCTCTCCTCCGCCGGGCATCGACTTTCCCCGCGCGTCGGCCAGGTACGAAACGTAACCGGGCTGCCCTTTGAGATAGTCGTCGTACAAGCGTTCCAGACCGGTCAGCCCCTGGTTGTCGATCCCGGTAAAACCGAGCAGATGGGCGGCCATCGTACCATGCGGATAGAATCGCTGGGTGTCTTCCACCACCTCGATGCCGGGCAGGTTCAGCTCCTGAATCTGCTTGGCTTTCTCCGCAGAGATTTTCCGTCCTCCCGGCACGCGGTTAATCATCGCTCGTTTGGTAATGCCCTGGTAGACCGTTTCTTCGTCCTGCTCCAGTATGACCGCCAGCTTCCGCGCCGTCTCACGCGCATCTTCCAGCTGCACCGGAATCGCCATGACCGAGGGAACGCTGATGTTGGTGACCAGTTCGTTGCCGTTGCGGTCGAGAATGCGCCCTCGCTTGGCTTCGAACGGAATGTTGCGGTTCCACAACTTCAACGCCTTGTCCTGCAGCCAGTGCCCCTGCACCAGTTGAACGTATCCGAGACGGGTGATCAGTGCGGTGTACAGGACGATGCCGATCACCAAGGCGACAAATATGCGGCGCCGCACAGTTACATTGGATACCCGCAAAGCGAGTCCCCCCTCACGGAGTAGGTTGTCTCTTTCCTACCCTATTCGCGGGGGGGACGGGTTAGAACTTACGGTGTTGACGGCGGCTGATTCGCCGATCCTGCTGTGCCCGCTTCCGCGGAACCCTGCGCTGTTGTCTCGGCTCCCGATGTAGCGCCGGGAGGGGCGCCTCCTGTCGTCGGATTGGTCTCGTCAGACGCCTGCGGCAGCTTGGACGCAGGTTGAAGCGTTACCTGCAGCTTTTCGCCTCCATTGAGCACGGTGCCCGGCTTGATGCTTTGCTGGGTGACAAAACCGGTCCCGACCTGCGCAACCTGGATGTTCAACAGCGAGGCGAATTCCATTACGTCACGCAGCGACCTGCCGGTAAAGTCCGGCATTTTCGCCCCTTTGACCCGATCCGTCACGAGGATCACGCGGGTGCCGGAGGGCACTGTTTCATTCGCGGCCGGAATCTGGCTGACGATCTTTGTGCCGGTTCCGACCACGTTCACGTTCAACTGCTCCTGCTGGGCCCGAAGCTGCGCGGTCGTCGTGGACATGCCGACCAGCTTGGGCACCGTCACTTCCTTGTCGGTGATAACCGGCTTCTGGGATGTGGCTGTGTTTGCCTTGTCCGACGCCTGCTGCACCTGCTGCATGTCGGGTTTTAGCTGAAGGTACTGCAGGCTGCGCCCCATGACGGACGTAAAGATCGGCGCCACTACCTTTCTGCCCCATGTCTGATACGACTCGCCCACCTGCGGGTCATCCACCACCACGTAGACGAGCAGACGCGGATTGTCCTTGGGCGCAAAACCGATGAAAGAGACGATGTAGTGGCCCTTCATGACTTCACCGTTTTCCGGGTTGTACTTCTGCGCCGTCCCGGTCTTGCCGGCAACGTGATAGCCGTCGATCCTGTACGCTTTCCCCGTACCTTCTTCGTCTGTGACCACCGTCTCCAGTATGTCACGCACCTGCTTGGCGGTCGATTCCTTGACCACCCGGCGAACCACTTCCCGCTCGTTGCGCTTGACCACCTCACCGGTATTGGGATCGCGCATTTCCTTGACGATGTGCGGTTTCAAAAGCTCGCCGCCGTTGGCAATCGCTCCTACCGCCATCACCTGCTGGATCGCCGTCACGGTCACCCCTTGGCCAAACGTGGTAACGGCGATATCGCGGGGCGAACGCGGATTATCCAGGTTGTTCAGGTTGCCGGCCTTTTCGTAGGGCAGCTCGATGCCGGTAAGCTGGCCCATCCCGAAGTCCTTGAAGTACTTTTTCAGCCGGTCCTGCTTCAGCCGGTCGTACCCCAGGATGACGAAGGCGACGTTGCTGGAGCGCTGCACGCCTTTGAGAAAGGTGATCCTGCCCCAGCCGACCCCGTTGTTGTGGTCGCGAATCGCCGGACCGGGAATTTTTGTGTATGTACCCGACTGGTAGGTCTCATTCGGGTTGAACAACCCCTCTTCGATGGAGGCTGCCAACGTGATGATCTTGAACGTGGAGCCCGGTTCAAACATGCTCGTGACCGCGTGGTTGGTGTAGTTGGAAATCCCCTTGTAGTACTCGTTGGGGTTGAACTGGGACCGGTTGCCCATGGCCAGGATTTCGCCCGTGTTGGGATCGCTTACGACCACAGTCATGGCCTTGGGCTTGAATTCCTGCTCCGCCTGTTCCAGCGCCTGCTCCACATAGCCCTGGATGGTCCGGTCGATCGTCAGGTAGACGTTGAGACCGTCCTTGGCCGGTTTGTACTTGCGCTCCCCGTCCGGGAGCTGATACCCCAGCCTGTCCGTCAGAATCTGCATCTCACCTTTTTCGCCGCGCAGCTCCTTGTCCAACTGCAGTTCGATCCCCATGCGCGGCGTGCCCTCGTAGTCCACATAGCCGAGGACGTGGGTGGCAAAGCTGCCGTTGGGGTAATAGCGGCGGGTGGTTTCGATCAGCGTGATGCCGGGAAGCTGGTTATCCTCCACCTTCTGCCCGTTTGGCAGCGTCGGATGCTGCAGCTCGAGAATGCGGTTGCGCTGTTCTTCCGTAATCTTGTTGCCCCAGCGGCCCAATTCCACCACTTTGGCGGTAGGATTCGTCAGGTATTTATACAGTTTGTCCACCGGCGCGTTCAAAATGGGTGCCAGTTTGGTGGCCGTGTAGTACGGGTCTTTGACGTAATCCTGGTCCTTGTCGTCCATGGGCTTCAGCCTGGCGTTTACCGTGTACGCCTTGGCTTCGAAGGCCAGCTTCTCGCCGTTGCGGTCGAGAATCTCTCCCCGCTTGGGCTGCAGCGTTTTTTCCATGTCGTCCCATTGGATTTTGGCGTAGTCCATGAGCTTTGCCGCTTCTACGGTCTGAAGCCACCAGAGTCGCACCGTCAGGCCGGAAAACAGCACGATGGTGCAAAGCGCCAGAATCAGGATCCGCCAGTTGACGCGTCGTTTCGTGTCCATGCCCTCTTCCCTCCAACTCGACGGATGATGACCGCCCCCGTGCAGGGGACAGCAAAAAAGAAAAGCTTCTCCGATCCCTGTCGGTGAAGCTGATGTCAGCATGTTGAACCTGTGATTACGGCAATATCCGCAAGTTCCCGTCAGGAATTCGTTTTCGACTGAGCGGGCTGTTTCGTCTTGGCATTGTTGTCATTTTGATTTTGCTTGGGAGTTTTCGCCGGATTCGTCTGCGCCGATCCCTGTGACGCGGATTTCCCCTTGGGTTGACCGATGAAGTGTACCGCTTCCGGATTGTAAACCATCCCCATGTTTTGCGCTTCTCTGAGAATCCGGTCGCTGTTGCTCAACTGCTCGACTTGCAGCAGCAGCGAGGCGTTTTGCTCCTTCGTCTCCTTGATCTCTTTTTTCAGGCGCTGGATTTCGTAGTTGTACTGTGAAATTTCCGAGTAACGGACGCCGACCAGACCCACTCCCGTCACGATCAGCGAGATCAACAGCAGGTACAGCAGCTTTTCCTTGGTTGGAATGGACGGTTTGATGCGAATGGTGCGCTTGGTTTTGGTCACGGTGTGCGACTTTTCCAGTTCCACCGCAAGATTTCCCCGGTAGTAGTAGCTCAACTCGGTCTCCCTCCTTTGCGTGCAGGCTCGCGGGGCCTTACAGTTTTTCCGCCACCCGCAGCTTGGCCGAACGGGCGCGCGGGTTGGCCGTCAATTCCGCTTCCGAAGGCAGAATCGGCTTTCTCGTGATGATTTTGACAGACGCCTGGTTCCCGCACGTGCAGACGGGAAACGACGGCGGACAGGTGCAGCCTTTGGCAAAATCCTGAAATACCTGCTTGCAGATCCGGTCCTCCAGCGAATGAAACGTGATGACGCTCACTCTACCCTGGGGACGGAGCAGATCGATCGCGTCCACGACCGCCTCGCGGAATGCATCCAGCTCGTCGTTGACTGCGATACGAATGGCCTGAAACGTGCGTTTCGCCGGGTGCGGGCCGCTCCGGCGTGCCGCCGCCGGAATCGCTTCCTTGATCAGCTCCACCAGCTCCCCGGTCGTCCGCACAGGTGCATGCCGGCGCCGCTGTACGATTTGACGGGCAATCCGCCGAGAAAACTTTTCCTCACCATACTCCCAGATGATCCGGGCCAACTCTTCCTCATCCCACTCGTTTACGATGTCGTAGGCGGACAACGGTGCATCCTGATCCATCCGCATGTCCAGCGGCGCATCGGCGTTGTAGCTGAAGCCGCGCTCCCCCTCGTCCAACTGGGGGGAGGAGACTCCCAGGTCAAACAGCACGCCGTCCACACCGTCCAGACCGAGATCGCTTGCAATGTCACGGATTCGGCGAAAATTGCTCTTGACCAGCGTCACCTTATTCATGTAGGGAGCCAGCCGTTCGCGGGCGTTGTCCAGCGCCCAGTCGTCCTGGTCAATGGCGATCAGGCGTCCGCCTGCGCCCAACCGGGACGCGATCAAGCTGCTGTGCCCCGCGCCGCCCAGCGTACAGTCCACATAGACGCCATCCGGCCGGATATTCAGCCCGTCTACGGCTTCTTCCCTGAGTACGGTCACATGATGAAACGACAAAGGTTGTCACTCCCGATTCAAACGCGTAAGAAAAGGGTTGTCTGCCTTTTCAAACCGGATATTTTGCGCTGCCTGGACTCATGCAGTTACAAGTTGAAATCCACCAGCTTTTCGGCAATGTCCCCAAACGAACCCTCCGACTGAGCGAAGTACTCTTCCCAGCGCTCTTTGCTCCAGATCTCCACGCGGTTGGAGACGCCGATGCAGACGCACTCCTTTTGGATGTCAGCGTACTGGCGCAAAGTGGGCGGTATGTTTACCCTGCCCTGCTTGTCCCATTCGCATTCGGTCGCGCCGGAAAAGAAGAACCGCGTGAAGGCGCGGGCGTCAGCCTTGGTAAAGGGGAGCGTCTTCAGCCGCTCCTCCAGCACTTTCCACTCTTCCATCGGGTAGACAAACAAACATTGATCGAGGCCGCGGGTTATAACAAAGGACGAGCCGAGCCCTTCGCGGAATTTGGCAGGGATGGTCAGTCGGCCTTTTTCATCGATGCTGTGCTGATATTCACCCATGAACACGGCCGTTTCCCCCACTTTCCTTCCACTAGACTCCACTTTCCCCCACTTTTCCCCACTCGCTGCCTAGTTGTTATTATAAAAAAAAATCCTGCTTTTGTAAGCAGGATTTTTTCGCTGATTTTCTCGCCGGACTTGGACGGGTTTCGCCGCTTATTCGACCCAGCTGTCCAGATACGCTTTTTGTTCGTCGGTCAATTTGTCGATGCCGATGCCCAGCGCCTCCAGCTTGTAGCGCGCCACCATTTCGTCCAGCTCGTACGGCACGTTCAGCACGCGCTTGCCGATCGACTGGTAGTGTTTGTTGACGTATTCCAGAGAGACTGCCTGGAGGGCAAACGTCATGTCCATGATTTCCGCCGGGTGGCCGTCGCCCGCCGCCAGGTTGACGAGGCGGCCTTCCGCCAGAAGGTACAGTTTTCGACCGTCCGCCATGACAAATTCCTCGATGTCCTTGCGAACCGTGCGCTTCGATTTCGACAGTGCTTCCAGCTCCACCTTGTTCACTTCGACATCGAAGTGGCCGGCATTGGAGAGGATCGCTCCGTCTTTCATCACTTCAAAGTGCTCTTTGCGGATCACGTCGCGGTTGCCGGTAACGGTGACGAAGTAGTCGCCGTGTTTGGCCGCTTCGCTCATCGGCATCACTTCGAAGCCGTCCATGTACGCTTCGACCGCCTTGATCGCGTCCACTTCGGTCACGATCACTTTCGCCCCGAGGCCTTTGGCGCGCATCGCCACGCCTTTGCCGCACCAGCCGTAGCCGACCACGACCACGGTTTTTCCGGCGACGACCAGGTTCGTCGTGCGGTTGATGCCGTCCCAGACGGACTGCCCGGTGCCGTAGCGGTTGTCAAACAGGTATTTGCAGAACGCGTCGTTGACCGCCACCATCGGGAACTCCAGCTTGCCCTCTTTTTCCAGCGCTTTCAGGCGCAGAATCCCGGTGGTCGTCTCTTCCGCGCCGCCGCGAATCTGGCCGAGCAGATCGCGACGTTCGCTGTGCAGGATGGACACCAGGTCGCCGCCATCGTCAATGATCAGGTCCGGACGGGTCTCCAACGTTTTGATCAGGTGCTCCTTGTACTCCGCCGGATCCGGATTGTACTTGGCAAATACGCGGATGCCGTCTTCCACCAGGGCCGCGCAGACGTCGTCCTGCGTGGAGAGCGGGTTGGAACCGGTAATCGTCACTTCGGCGCCGCCTGCTTGAATCACTTTTGCCAGGTATGCCGTTTTTGCTTCCAGGTGCAGGGAAATCGCCACTTTCAGGCCGGCAAACGGTTTTTCCCGTTCAAAGCGCTCCCGGATCCGGTTCAACACGGGCATATGTTCTTTCACCCAGTCGATCTTCAAGTGACCGTTGGGTGCCAATGACATGTCTTTTACAATGCTTTCCGAAACCATGTTCATGGGTTTGACGAACCTCCTTCTTCTCTGCAACACCATCATTATCTTATCATACGCATTCGCAGGCTTCATCCTTTTTTCCTGTTCAAACCAAAAATGGTCTTGCGCGGACAGGAGCGGACGCTCGTGGTTCAGCGTGGCTCAGTCAACACTGACAAAGAAGCCTGGAAACATGTGTCTCGTTCGCTGCAATCGATTGGCCATCAGTCAGAAGCACTGCTGCGGGTGCTTGTATCTTAGAGGAAATTGTATGATTTACAGATAGATGACGTGATGCCTGCCGTCGTGGGCAAGCGGCGCTTCGATCAGACGGTCGACCAGATCGAGTCCGTGCTTGTTGGCAAAGGAAACATACGACAGCTTCCGCTCCTGCCATGCTCCCTCTGGAGCAAGCGCAGCCTCCAGCCGCTGCACCCGCACCCGGCCCACATCTTCCCGCTGGTCCAGCAAGCGGAGCAGCCGCTTCTCCAAAAAGTCCACCTGGGCCATCAGCATGCCCACATTTTTTTCGGCCAATTTACGCATGCCCGGTTCCAGGCGGATGACCTCGTCCACGAGCGGACGGTAGATGTCGAGCAAACCTTCCCGCACCTCCGTGAAGCGCCCGGCCAGGGGGTGCGGTGCCCGCCGCGCCTCCCATTCGGCTTTCCACCCGGCAAAATCCCTTAACATCTGCTCAATGGTAATGCCGCACTCGCGCATCAGCCGCTCCATCGCCCCTTCGACCAGGGTGACCGACAGGCGGGGCAGCACGATCGGCAGGCGAAGCCCAAAGAGTTCAAACACTTCTTTTAAATACGCCCAGTACGCCACTTCACCCGGTCCGGCCACAAAGGCCAGCGTGGGGAACAGATACTCCTGCATCAGCGGGCGAGTCACTACATTGGCGCTGAAGCGCTCCGGTTCCATCTCCGCCAGCCGCAGCAACTCCTCACGAGTGTAGCTGCGACGCCGCGTCACGAACCGTTCGCCGTGGCGTTCCAGTAGCAAACGGTCTTGGTCCTCGTAGAGAAACAGGTTGGCTTGATGCGCCTTCACCTGAAGCTGCTGCGGGTATCCGGCGGCTTCGATCCGTTCGGTGGCATCCATCAGCAGGCCGGCCAGCTGTTCGTTTTGTTCGAGGATCGCGCGGAACATCGGCTGTTCCAGTTTGCGCACAAACGGCAGGCTGGACTCCACCAGCACCAGACCGTGCTTGCCGAACAGGCGGGCCATCAGGCGGGCAAACCAGTCCGCCAACGTCTTGGAGGAAGCCTGCGTTTCTTCCAACAGATCCCGAATCACGGCCGTATACTCCGTTTCCGTCTGGTCGGCAAAAAAATCGGCCAGAAAGCGGCGGCACTCATCCGGGTCGAAGGGCAGCATGCTGGCCGACGGGCGCCCTTTGCGCGGCAGCGCCAGCCGTCCTTTGCGCAGAGCCGTTCCCCCTTCCGCCAGCCAGTAGAGGTGGTCGATTTCGTCAATATCGTGATCTTCACCGGCAATCCAAAACACCGGGACGACTTCCGTCTGGAGTTCCTTTGACAGCCGTTTTGCTGCCTGTACCAGGTGGACAGCCTTGTAGATCGTATACAGCGGTCCTGTCAGCACTCCGGCCTGCTGGCCGCCAACGACGACCAGCGTCTGCGTACATCGCAGCCGTTCAATCTGCGCCAGCGCCTCCGGATGATTGCCGATCTGACTGTTGTAGGCATACAATCCGTCCGCCAGTTCATTCCGGTGCGGGATTGGCCGTTCTGTGAGCCACGCGATCCGCTCCCGGTACGAATCGGAACGGTAGGGATGGTACGCAAAGAATTGCAGCGCATCGGCTTTTCCCTGCTGGTACGCATTGGACAGCGGGTTCGCCAAAGGAAGCGCAACGCATTCAATTTTCATTAATGCTCACCTTTCTTACGCCATGTCACTGCAAATTATACCATGCCCCCTTTCCGTAAAAAAACAAGACAACCCGCTGAATGGGTTGTCTAAGTGCAGTCAAATGTGCTGTCTTAAAATTGCGACGGTGTCATCGACCAAATCAGCACGGCCTCGCCGTCGCCAGTATTTTCGATGGTGTGGGGTTTGGAACAGTCAAACGAAATGCTGTCACCCGCTTCCAGTTCATGCTCCTCGTCATGAAAACGCGCCGTCACGCGTCCCTGGATGACGACAAAACACTCTTCGCCCTCTGCCTGCACAAACCGGTCTGCCGCCATCTGTCCCGGCTGCAGCCTGACTTCCAGCATGCCCAATTTGCCGCTGCCGCCGGTGGAAAGCAGACTGTACGTGCCGGTCGATTCAGGGAAGATCATCTGTCTGCGCTTCTCTTTGCGGGTGACGTGTACCTGCTTCTGGTCGATGTCCTCGAAAAAGTGAATGATCGACGATTCAAGCGCTTTCGTAATTTTCCACAGCGAATCCAGCGAGGGCTGGGAAATGCCGCGCTCCACCTGGCTGAGCAAGCCCTTGCTCAGTCCTGTCTTGTTGGCCATGACTTCGAGCGTGAAGCCGCGTTCTTTCCGAATCGTTCGAATCTTGTGTCCGATCGACTCGATGGGAAGCCGCATCATTGTCCTACCTTCTTTCTTTTCAGGATATGTATTGATACCGCCGGTGGATTCAGACGACGCTCATCGTCTTGACGATCCCCATCGCAAAGAGCACCACGTAAACCAGTCCAAACAGGGGAAACGACAACCGCCACGCGGAAAAACCGGCCTTCCGCAGGGAGAGTTTTCTCTTCCACTTCACCTGCAGCCAACTCAGCAAGCCTACAGTCACGAGGAAAAACACGATCACCCACCACCAAGCGGAAAGCGCATCCGGCCAGATCACGCCATAGGCGGCCACGACAGCGCGAATGAACAAAAAATTCGTGATATTAACCGCCCAGCGGCCGGCCAGCCGCCGGTCCCGTTTCCACGCGTGCACGATCAGATACGCCAGCGGAAACCCGAGAAATGGAAAAACGGTCAACAGAGCCCACACATGGGTCAGCACTGCCCAAACAAACGACCAGAGATTACCCAAAACGGTCATGTGCCGCCTCTCCTTTCGCGGTTTCCATGCCTGATTTGAGATGTACGGCGCGCAACAGCGTTTCGTGCAGCGGAACGGGCGTGCCGGTCCGTTTTCCCTTGTCCACGAGGTACCCGTTGATCGCGTCCACTTCCGTCCGGTGGTGCCGTCTGATATCCTGCAGCATGGAGGAAAGATTCCGGGAAGTATTTCGGCAAATGGATACAATTTCCTGCCAATCTGCTTCATCAATTTTTTGACCGCAGCGTTTGGCCACGGCGGCCGCTTCGTCAAACAATTCCCGCATCAGCCTGAGCGTGTGCGGTGAATCGAGCAGCATGCCGTTGGGAATCTCGAACAACGCGGTCAAGGGATTAATCAGCGCGTTGGCCAGCAGTTTGCGCCAGGCGTAAGGCTCGACGGCGTCCACGTATTCGGCGCGGATGCCGCAGCGGTTGGCCCAGGCGACAAACGCGGCAATCAGCGGATCGCGCACAGGCTCAGCCGTCCAGGGTCCGACGCGCAGCAGGCCGGTGCCGGTGTGTTCCACCTCGAACGGCGACAGGCGGCGCGCCCCCTCTGTATTGATCGCGTAAAAATGCTGCCCAGGCTCCAGCCCTTCCGCCAATTGTTCGTGATGACCCATGCCGTTTTGCAGGGCCAGCACCCGCGCCGAGCGGGGGAGTTGGCGCAGCAGCGGCAGCAGCTCGGCGATGGCAGTCTGCTTCACGGCCAACAGGTAGAGATCGCCCTCCGGCAATCCGTCGTCTATCGGAGAAGCGTTGACCGCGACTGTTTCCCGTCGGCCGTCCAGCGTGAACAGGGACAGCCCCCGGTCGCCGATCAGCGCGGCCTGCTCACGGGTGCGGGTAACCAACTCGACCGACTGGCCGTTCAGCAAAAAACGGGCCGCGTACAGCAATCCTACGGAACCGCCGCCGATTACCACCGGGTGGAACGTTATCGCTTCCGACTGCATTTGTTCACCTACATTAATCAATACTTATTTCAAGAATAGCAGGTTTGCGATCAATGTTCAATGAAATGTGCGCAAAAGGTCGAAATTATCGAAACATTTTCCGCCCGAGCGGTCCGTCAGCACACGTGCCGGCAGCAGCGGTCAATCTGAATGAACAAAACGCAACGCCATCGCTTCAGGTTAAACCTTCTTATTTGTAAAGGCATACCTCCCGTTGGCTGCCAAGCAGCGCCACAGCCTGTTTTTCACAAAAAAAACAGACTGCCTCCTCGCCGAAGACAGTCTGTCTGGCACATCTACACCGGGTATACCGGGTGCTTGCGCTCCGAGAAGATTTGCTGCTTGCTCTTGTAAATCTCGAAACGGCGGATCAGCTCGCCGCGCAGTTCGCTCGGCGGCACGATCGCATCCACGATCAGGTTGGAGGCGAGCAGGTAGATGTCGATATCCTGCTGGTACTCACGTCGTTTTTCCATAATAAACGCTTGCCGCTCCTGCGGGTCTTCAATCGCCTGAATCTTGTTGCTGTAGACGGCGTTAACCGCCGCTTCCGGCCCCATCACGGCGATCTGCGCGCCGGGCAGTGCCAGGCAGGCGTCGGGTTCAAACGCCGAGCTGGCCATCGCGTACAGGCCGGCGCCGTACGCCTTGCGCACGATCACGGAGATTTTCGGCACAGTCGCCTCCGCCATGGCCGCGATCATTTTCGCGCCGTGCCGGATGATGCCGGCCCGCTCTACGGCGGTGCCAATCATGAAGCCCGGGACATCAGCGAGAAACAGCAGCGGGATGCGAAACGCGTCGCACAAGGTAATGAAGCGGGCCGCCTTGTCGGCCGAATCGACGAACAGCACGCCCCCTTTCACCCGAGGCTGGTTGGCAACAATGCCGACCGGTTTTCCTTCCAGCCGGGCAAAACCGGTGATCAGTTCCTGGGCGAACAGCTTCTTGATCTCAAAGAACGAACCCTCGTCCACCAGTGCATCAATCAAGTCGTACATGTTAAAGGGCGTGTTCTGGTTTTCCGGCACGATCTCGTTGATGTCCCGCGCATCCGGTTTGGGTGGCCGGGCCGCTTCCACAGGGAGCTCTTTCGTGTAGTCGTCCGGCAAATAGCTGAGGTAGCGACGGGCTGCCTGAATCGCTTCCTCTTCATTGGCCGCCAGAATGTCGCCGCAGCCGCTCACCGAGCAGTGCATGCGCGCGCCGCCCAGTTCCTCCAGCGTCACCTTTTCGCCGATTACCATTTCCGCCATGCGGGGAGACCCGAGGTACATGCTGGCGTTTTTGTCCACCATGATGACCACGTCGCAAAACGCCGGAATGTACGCTCCTCCAGCGGCGGAAGGGCCAAACAGGACGCACACCTGCGGAATTTTGCCGGAGAGCTTCACCTGGTTGTAAAAGATCCGGCCCGCTCCCCGCCTGCCGGGGAACATCTCCAGTTGATCGGTGATGCGTGCGCCGGCGGAATCAACCAGGTAGATCAGCGGCACGCGCATTTTCTCCGCCGTCTCCTGGATGCGGATGATCTTTTCCACCGTCCGCGCTCCCCACGAACCGGCCTTGACCGTCGCGTCGTTGGCCATCACGCAGACGGTCCGCCCATTCACTTTGCCGATGGCGGTCACGACCCCGTCTGCCGGCAGGTCACCCGCGGTGAAATTGGCAAACAAGCCGTCTTCCACCATGAACTCATCGTCAAACAACAGCTTCAATCTGTCGCGGACGAACAGCTTGTTCTGCTCCTTCAGCTTGGCGTGGTAATTTTCCTCTCCTCCCTGCTTCACCTTGACAATCCGTTCTTTCAGCGTCTGTTCCAACTGCTTGCTCATCTGCCGTTCCTCCCGTCATTCTCCGCGATATACCGGTTTTCGCTTTTCCCTGAACGCTTCCAGCCCTTCCAGCCGGTCGCGGGTGGGGATTAGCACCTGGTAGGCGCTGCTCTCGATCGCCAACCCCGTCGCCAGATCGGCCTCCATCCCGTAATCAATGGCGAACTTCGCCTGGGCCAGCGCAAGCGGCGCGTTGGCGGCAATCTCCTCAGCCAGCTGAAGCGCGGACGTCATCACCTGATCGCGCGGAACCGTGCGGTTGACCAGCCCGATCGCCAGCGCCTCCTCGGCGTTGACGCGGCGGGCGGTAAAAATCAGCTCCTTGGCCTTCCCCTTGCCGATCAAGCGCGGCAGCCGCTGCGTCCCGCCCGCTCCGGGAATGATGCCAAGCGACGTCTCCGTCAGCCCCATCTGGGCCGTCTCGCTCATCACCCTGAGATCGCAGGCCAGGGCCAGCTCCGTTCCGCCGCCCAGCGCAACGCCGTTGATCGCGGCGATGACCGGCTTGGGCAGACGCTCCAGCTCACTGAACGTATCCCGGATGGTGCGGATGTAGAGCTGCACTTGAAGCTCCGTCATCGTCCTCCGCTCCTTTAAGTCGGCGCCGGAGCAGAACGCCTTCTCCCCCGCACCGGTCACTACGACGGAGCGAATTTCCCTGTCCGCGTCGATCTCGGCAATCAGCCGACGGAGCGTGAACAGCGTCTCCAGGTTCAGACAGTTGTACACCTCGGGCCGATTCAGCGTCAGCACGCCGACGGCCCCCTCTTTTCGCAGCAGTACGCTCATGCCGTATCCCCTTCCGCCTCATTCTTTGCGCAGGTTTCCGCCTGCGCCAGACTGGCCGCAAGCACCTTGGACGGCAGAGGGCGCCCCAACTGCCGCTGAATGTAACTGCCCGCCTCGATCAGCTTCTGCAGATCCACGCCAGTCTCATAGCCCATGCCGTGCAGCATGTAAACCAAATCTTCGCTGGAAATGTTACCGCTCGCCCCCGGCGCGTACGGGCATCCCCCCAAACCGCCGATCGAGCTGTCAAATGTGCGGATTCCTTCGGCCAGGGCAGCCGCCACGTTGGCCAGGCCCGTTCCACGGGTATCGTGAAAATGACCGGCCAAGCGCTCGCTCGTAACATCGTTCACAAGCACTGAAAACGTCTCCTGCACCTGACGGGGCGTGGCCACCCCGATGGTGTCGCCGATGGAGACTTCGTAGACGCCCATTTTGAGCAGTTCGTCCGTCACCCGCCGGCTGTTGTCCAGCGGGACGGCCCCTTCATACGGGCAGCCGAACACGGTGGAGACGTATCCCCGCACGCGCATGCCCAGCGTCAGCGCCTCTTGGACTACTTCCCTGAGGACGGGGAAGGTTTCGCTGATGCTTTTGTTGATGTTTTTGCGGTTGTGCGTCTCCGAGGCGGACATGAATACCGCCACCTCCGTCACCCCGCACTCCCTGGCTCGCTCCAGCCCGCGCAGATTGGGCACGAGCGCGCTGTACGTCACGTCCGGGTTGCGCGGCAGTTGGCGAAAGACGTCCGCCGTGTCGGCCAATTGGGGAATCCAGCGCGGATGGACGAATGAGCCGGCTTCGATCCGGCGCAGTCCCGCCTCGGCCAGCAGGCCGATCAGCCGGATTTTCGCCTCGGTCGGCACCATTTGAGATTCGTTTTGCAGGCCGTCACGCGGCCCTACTTCTACAATCTGCACCTGCATGCAGGCCACCTGCCTTTCCTAGCGGGCGCTCAGTTTGGAATCATTCTAAAAACTACTCCAGTACGAGGATGACATCTCCGTCATTGACGAAGTCCCCGACATTTACTTTTACTTCAACCACTTTGCCGTCCGCTTCCGCCTGGATCGGCACTTCCATCTTCATCGACTCCAGCACGACCACGTCCTGACCTTGGTTCACCTGGTCGCCTGCCTGCACCAGCACGTTGATAACGGTTCCTGCCATGGATGCTGTCACGTTTTTCATCATCATGCTCTCCTTACGTTGTTTTTTCTTTTCGCTCTTCTACAAAGCGCGTGGTGTACACGCCTCGCCGGAATGCCTCGTCGCCCAAGACCTCCAGCAAAAACGGAATGTTGGTCTTGATCCCGGTAACCTCAAACTGCCGCATCGCTTCCCGTGCCCGCTGTATCGCTTCTTCGCGGGTTGTGCCGGAGGCGATCACCTTGGCAATCATCGGGTCGTAGAACGGCGTTACCTGCGTGCCGGTCTCCACGCCGTCGTCCACCCGTACCCCGTCCATTTGCGGCGGCCGGTAGTACGTAATCGTTCCGGGAGACGGCAAAAAGGTGACGGGATCCTCGGCGTACACCCGCAGCTCGATCGCATGGCGCAGCGCCTTGACATCCCCCTGCGCGACGGGCAGAGCGTTGCCGCGGGCGATCTCCAACTGCAGCGCGACCAGGTCGAGACCGGTCATCTCTTCAGTGACAGGATGCTCTACCTGCAGCCGGGTATTCATTTCCAGGAAATAGAAATTCTTGTTCCCGTCCATGATAAACTCCACCGTGCCGACGCCGGTATACCCGACCGCCCTGGCAGCCGTCACCGCAGCTTCGCAAAGCCGCTGTCTCGCAAGCTCGTCGAGGAACGGGGACGGGCTTTCTTCCAGCACCTTCTGGTGGCGGCGCTGGATGGAGCACTCCCGCTCCAGCAGGTGAATGACGGTGCCATGCGCGTCTCCCGCGATCTGCACCTCGATGTGGCGAGGGCTGTCCACATACGCTTCCACGTACATGGCGTCGCTACCAAAATACGCCTTGGCCCTGCCCCTGGCCGACTGGAACGCCTGGCGCAGCTCCGCTTCGTCGCGGCATATCTGCATGCCGATGCCGCCGCCGCCCGCGCTGGCCTTGAGCATGACTGGATAGCCAATCTCGGCCGCCACCCTGGCCGCTTCATCCGGCGTGTTCACTGGTTCCTCGCAGCCGGGCACCACGGGTACACCTGCTTCCCGCATCACGCGGCGGGCCGTCAATTTATCCCCCATCTGCGCAATCACCTCCGGCGACGGCCCGATGAAGACCAGTCCTTCGTCGCGGCAGCGCCGTGCAAACGCGGCGTTTTCCGACAACAGGCCGTAGCCCGGATGGACGGCATCCGCTCCGGTCTCTTTGGCGGCCGCGATGATCGCCTCCACGTTGAGATAGCTGTGCGGCACAGGGGGAGGTCCGATGTGGACGGCCTCGTCCGCTTCCCTGACAAACGGCAGGTTGCGATCCGCCTCCGAATATACGGCCACTGTCGCCACTCCCTGGGCTTTGCAGGTGCGGATGATCCGCCGCGCGATTTCCCCGCGATTGGCAATCAGTACTTTGCGCATGGCAACGCTCCTTTCGGCGATCAATCGTCCGCTGCTCGAAAACGCTTTCATTGCATGCGGTGCGATTGTTCGAAATTGTTTTGCTACTCTCTATTTTGCCATGAGACCGTCCATAGTTCTAGTTGAAATTTAAATTTCTTCCATGATAGCCTATCCAATTTCTGGGATACCCAAGAAATCAACACGAGAAAATCGCTCGGGAAGGAGGTTTTTGGTGTATAATGTAGGTAGCCCATGAAGGTTAGGCAATGCGCGTGAGAGGAGTGGCAAGCGATGTATGAAGTAAAACGTTTACGGATCAATTACAAGACTCTGGAGGAGTTTCAAAAATTCCGCGAATTTGGCCTGGAGGAGCTTTCCATGAAGGAAGACCTGGAGGCGAACATCGTGGAAAACGATTCGGAATCTCCTTTTTACGGAATCTACGACAACGGCCTGCTGGTGGCACGGATGAGCCTGTACAAAATCGACGGCAAGTACGACCGCTACTTCAAACCGGCTCAAGATTATTACGAATTGTGGAAACTGGAAGTGCTGCCCGATTACCGCGGCAAGGATTACGGCACGGCTCTGGTCAACCACGCCAAGAGCTTTGGTGCACCCATCAAGACCAACTCCCGCTGTCGCGCTGACCAATTCTGGCTGAAGATGGGCTTCACTCCGGTCAAGTACAACCCGATTCGCGACCGCGGCGAGAACCCGTACGTCTGGCTGCCCGAAGGTGTCGGCCTGCAGGACTGAGGGCTTTTGCACCGTCCACGCGTCAAAAAAAGAAGCGGTTTTATCCGCTTCTTTTTTGTTGGCACGTTTGCACGCTCACTTTTCCACGCGCTCCAGGTTGCCGTTTTCATCCATCCTGAAAATCGCCTTGGGCGCCTCCTCTTCCTGCAAGAAAGCGAGTTTGCGGGCGCGGTCCATAATCTGCACGAGTGCCTTGTAGTCCTCATTGACCCCGCGCACCTGCTCCAGCTCTTGTTTCATCCGTTCGTTGGCCTCTTTCAACTCTTTTATCTCCGCATTCTTTCCTTCCAATTCTTGTTCCAGCTGCTTCAAGCGGCGCACGATCTCCTTCTGGTTGGTCAACAGCCGGATGACGGCCTCGATGTGCTGCTCGTCGTCTGCCGCAGCTGCGCCCTCTCCCAGCAGGAGCTGGCCTCCCGACTTGGCAGTGTTGGCCGAGTCAAGCGCGTTGTTTCGCGCGTTCAACCGCCCCATTTTTTTCAACTGCTGGCGTTGGCTCTTGGCGATCTGAATCGCCGCGTCATACCGCTTGCGCACGCAGCTGTTCCAACGAAACCCGCAGGCGGCGGCAGTTCGGCCCAGCCGCTGTCCCACTTCTTCAAATGCGGCGAGTTGTGTCCCGCCCTCGCGAATATGGCGTAAGGTGACTTCCGCCAGCACCAGATCGTCGTCTTCCGTCCATGCATCTTGTCTGGAAGCTGCCATAAAAAATGTCCCTCCCGTTACCTTGATAGGATGATGATGTAATTCATCCTATGCTTTTCCCTACTCTGGTAGAATCGCTTTCTACTAGAAAAAGTATGTCCAGACACAAAAGGGTTTAAACGGGAGGGATTTGCTTGGTCAAACCGCTAGTTTTTTCGCAGAACCCGCTGCACCGCGGAAACGTGATCGTCGCTGCCCCACAACTCGGCGCACTGGCTGACCTCGCGGCGGATGCGCTCGTCCAGGCTCAACCCGTCCCGCTTCCAGCGCAACAGCTGCATGTACGCCCGGATACCGGAAAGCGGCTGGGCGGCGATCTCGGCGGCAAAGCGTTCCGTCTCCTCACGCAGGCGATCTGCGGGATACACCGCATCCACCAGCCCATAGCGCTCCGCCTCTTGCGCACTGACCCGCTTACCCGTCAGCAAAAGCGCCAGCGCCTTGGACTCCGGCAGCTTGTCCAGCAAGCGCGACCCTCCGCCCCATCCGGTCGTGATCGAGAGGCCAATCTGGACAAAGCCGAGCACGGCCGTCTCGGCGGCGAAGCGAAAGTGACAGGAGATCGCAAACTCGCAGCCGCCCCCGATGGCGTGTCCGTTGATCATCGCAATGGTCGGTTTGCTGCAGTTGTCGATCGCGCGGAGCAGCCCGGCCACCGGCCACGCGGTCGAGAATCGGCTGCGCCTGTTCCCTCCCCCTTGCCTGCATGAACTGCCGCAGGTCGCCGCCGGAGATGAAACTGTCGCCCATGCCGGTAAATACCAGCACCTTGACCGCGTCGTCCTCCTCGCACGCGCTCACCGTCTGGCGCAGTTCCTCCGCCATCTCCAGGCTGATCGCGTTGCGGACGTGGGGCCTGTTCAGCGTGATGCAGGCCACCCCCGCCCGTTTTTCCACCAAGATTGTGTCCATTCTTCTCCAACCCTTTCGCTGATATTCCAGAGCACAGCAGTACCCATGGTGAACGCCCGTCCAGGCAGGTCAACGCCATCGAAGCAGCCCGCTTGTTCTAATCAGACTTCGCGAATCAGACTTCACGAACCGCTTTCCTACATTGTAAACGGGTCCGCCAAACGAAAAAAGAGGAGGGATATCCCCTCCTCGCAGACAGAAGACAAACTGTACTTTTTCATTGAGGTTCCGCAAGGAAACGATCTTTCCATCGTTGTCAGGCCGAAAGGCCTGAACACCGATCAACCGAAGGTGGAGATAAAGGACATGGCATGGAGTGATGGGCCAAGCGAGCTCCTTTGACGACCGGCTCGGCGGAAAAACGAAAGACGCGAGCGGGCCCGATCACCCATGCGCCTCGGACTTTGTCTACACGCTGAGAGGCGGAATATTCCCTCCTCGTTCGCTTAGGCCAGCAGTTTTTGCATCGCCGATTGGTTATACCCGATGATGATGTTTTCCCCGTCGGTCAGAATCGGTCGCTTCAGGAGCTGCGGCTCTTCGCTCAGCATCTCCAACAGCTGGCTGACGGTCATTTCATTGATGTCCACCTCCAGGTTTTTGAAACGCTGGCTGCGCGTGGACAGGATTTCGTCCAAGCCGTTGGTGGTCTTTTTGATGATCTCCATCAGTTCTTCCGGCGTCGGCGGATTTTTGAACAGGTGCCGCTCCTCGTATTTTACTCCGTGTTCCGCCAGCCACGCCTTGGCCTTGCGACAGGATGTACAGCTCGGATAGGTGAAAAACGTCAATGTTTGTGGACGAGTACGTTCAGCGACCGCCATCGTGTTCCCCTCCATCTTGCTCTATTTTCTTATTTAACTATACAAAAGTTAGGTAATAAAAAATCCTTTTCTACTCTGGATTATAAATGCGGTGTTAACACTATGTCAATAGTATTAAATATATAAAATACGACGAATGCCTGGCACACTCCAACCTTAACAACGGCGCGAAAATCGGCTAAACTAATGGTGATTTGTACTGAGAAAGGGGGGACCAGCGTGGATTGCGACGCTCAAAAGTTAACAAGCGCCTTGGCTGATTCCACCCGTTTTTCCATTTACCAGTTTGTCTCCAACAGCAAAGAGCCTGTGACCGTGCAAGAGGTGGCCGAGCAGTTTTCCATCCATCCAAACGTGGCGCGGCTGCATTTGACCAAGCTGGAAGACGTCCATTTGCTTACCTCTTTCTCCGACAAAAGCGGCAAGGGGGGGCGTCCCTGCCGTCTGTACGCCCTTTCCGATCAGGTAGTCAGCCTGCAGTTTCCTCCTCGTGATTACCGGCTGTTGGCCGACATCGCCATCGAAAGTCTGCTGTCCTTGGGAGAGATGGGGGAAGTTGCCCTCGTCAAAATGGGACACCGCATGGGAACGGAAATGGCCAAACGGGCGCTGGCGGAAGTGCCGATCGACATGAATAACGCAACGTTGGACGCAAAGTTGTCCCACATCCACCGGCTATTGGTGGCGCAGGGACTCAAACCTGAGATCGAACCCCTTTCGGACGGAAGTTTGCGCTTTCGAGTGAACAACTGCACGTTTTCCGAGACAGCCAAGCGTTTCCCCGACGCCATTTGCAAGATGCACAACGCTCTGTTGTCGGGGATATTTGAGACTTACTTTGGACACATTGAATTACAAGAAGACGAGTCCATGATCAAAGGTTGCAGGTCCTGCAACTATACCGTGGCGCGTATCCCTCGTTGACGTCGACGTTTCGCCCAACGGCGCGGTCGGCAGCGGTACAACCCGAATCTCCCCCATCCGGCTGGATGGTATGTCGGGAGCGATTCGGATGCGTGGGAACGGCTGCGTCAAAAAACCGTCATACCTTCCCGTTTACAGGCCTCTTCCAGTCCTTTATAATGGGGGAGGAATCTTGTAAATCTTGCCGACTTGCTGGAAAAAGGAGGGAAACAGATGGATCGCATGTATCGCGTACTCGGCTTCTGGACGCTGGCGATCGCGCTGATGGCGTTCTGGGGGCACCTGTACCCGATGGCTCTCTTGTTTTTCGGACTGACCGCCTTCTTCGTATCTCTCAGCTACATGAATCTGACAGAACGGGCGTACTTGAACATTTTCTTCTGTTTTATGTTTGTCTCTTTCGTGGGCTTCACCTATTACACGTTCTTCGTCATGCCGGTGGGTCCGCAAGAGCACTCCATGCTGAACTTGATCATGTAAAAAAAGATGCTCTGGGTGAGCATCTTTTTTTATTTCCTGTAGAGCTAGCGCAAAAAGCTGAGCGGCACTCCGTCCGGCATCGCTTTTGCCTGGACCAGCACGCGAAAGAGGCCGCCCAGGCCGCCCGGGTAGATCAGCTGTTGAATCGCCCGGTTCCGCTTCATCGCTTCACTTGTGAACGGGTCCGTGTCCGCATGGGCGACCGCCTTTTCCAACAGGCCGCATTTGATCAAAAAACGGTCCTGTCGCATGTAGGCAAGCGTCTTCAGCCCAGTCCGCTCGCCCGCGCGCATCCATGCAGAAAAATTGACGTGCGCCGTGATGTCCTGTTCCCCCACGTGCACATAGGGATTGTCGTGCGCCTGATGGCGGTGGTAGCACATCAGCGTCCCCCGCTTCCGGGCGGGATGGTACAGCTCCTCCTGCACGTCACCGTAATCCACGGTCAGGACATACCCCTGCCTCAGCAGGCGGGACAGGTCGGCGGCTGTCTCCTCCATCGCCGTATTGACCTCGATCCGCATCCCCCGCGGCAGCGACTCGTCCATCTCTTGCAGACTATCCTCCAGGGCAAACGTCAATTCGCCGAGCACTTCGGCAAAACCGCCATCTGTCTCCGTCACCCACACCTCCCGCCAGCAGTCAGCCGTCTTCTCCACCACATGCACGGGAAAGGCATCGAGCCATTCGTTGGAGAGGATCACCCCTTCGACGCCTTCTGCTGCCGCCTCCCGAAGACTGGAATACCAACGTGTCTCCACCTCTGCATCGCGCAGCACCTCCTGCTGAAGCTGCCGATGATACGGGCTTGTCTCGATCAATACGAGGCGCATGTCCCGATACAGCTCGGGCACCGTCTCGCGCAGCCGGCGAAGCATGCTGCCCGAAAGCGCGCCCGTACCTCCACCGATCTCCACCAGCGCCGGGGCGGTCCAGCCACCCGACTGCCACATCTCGGCCACCACGTCAGCCAACGTCTCGGCAAAGACGGGATGAACCGTCGCACTGGTAAAAAAATCACCGTCTCTGCCCACCTTGGGGCGCGCCGACATGTAGTACCCGCCTTCGGGATGGTAGAGTGCCAGCTCCATGAACCGCGCAAACGGAATCGCCCGCCGCGGATGATTGCGTATTTGGTCCCGAATGATGGATGTAATCGTCATTTCTGTTCTCCCGCTATCCAAATTTAACCGTATAAGGCTATAATACGAAAAGAAGTCATAGAATGTGGAGAGAAATTGTTTTTTACGTATTTCTCCACCTCACAAAAACAAAAGGTGAAGCCATGCGTACACTCATGCTTTGCTTGCTGCTGCTGGCGCTGCCGTTGACCGCGACAGCCCTGGCCCAAGAGCAGCTGCCCCTGGAACAGCTGATCTTGCAGCAGCACTTTACCCAAAAAGAACTGGAGCGCACACTGACGCTGATCAGGCAGGAAGAAAACCGGCTGCACGGGGAGATCGCCCAGCTGGATCTGGATCTGCAGCGTAAGAAACTGGTGATGGACGCGATGCGCCGCCACGCAGGAGAGGTTGCCAAAGCGTACTACACGGGAGAGCGGGCCAACCTGCTGACGCTGCTGTTTGATACGAAAAATTTCAATGATTTTCTGTTGTTGTTTGATTTTCTGCAAATCCTCTACGAACGGGATCTGACGAAGCTGGAAGCATACCAGAAGGAACGTGCCGCGATGACGTCGTTGCAGGCGGAGCGGCAAAACCGGCTGACGTTGCTGCAGAATTTGCGGCAGCAGTACGAGAAGCAGTTGGCGGACATGCTGGCAATCCAGGCGGAAAAGGAGAAAAACGTGCAGATGCTGAGCGACCCGACCAGCGTTCAGGCACTGATGGACCACCTCGTCACCGATTGGCGGGAACGGGGACTGCCCGCTTTTCAAACGTTTTTCAACGAGCTGTCCAATGTAATGTTCCAGATCTCCGAGTTGGCGACGCCGGATCGCATCCAATCCAACGGGCTGTTCACGCACACGCTGACGATCCGGCAGGATGAGTTTAACCGCTTCCTGGTCTCCAAGGACGAATTGTTCAAACATACGCAATTTTCCTTTGACAACAACCAATTGATTGTGGAAGGCTCGTACGACCAGGTACACATGCGGCTGGTCGGCACGTACGAGCTGGTTTCGACGAAAGCCTTGAAATTTCACATCAACGAGCTGTACTATGACGGATTCGCCCTGCCTGCCTCGACGATTGAAGAGTTGCAGAAAACGTACGACCTCGGTTTTTACCCGGAGCTGATCTCCTCCAACATCCAGGTGGAGGGGATCACGCTGGCCAACCAGGAATTAAAGCTGCAGTTGAAGATCAACCTGCCGTTTGGGTTCAAAAAATAGGGATGGCCGCCGGGACGCCCTGTTCCAAACACGCTTTCGTCTATTTGGGCCGCATTTGGCAGATGAAAAAGCCAGCGTTTTGCACTGGCTTTTTCCTTATTCGGCCGCTCGTCCGCTGGGGATGCGGATGACAGCCGGCGACGCTCGGTTACCGCAGCAAGCCCGTCACAAACGGGTTGTACAGCTTTTCCGCTTCGATCGTGGTTTTCGGACCGTGCCCCGGGTAGACGATCGTGTCGTCATCCAGCTCAAACAGTTTGTCCTGAATGCTGATCATCAGTGTCTCGAAATTTCCTCCCGGCAGGTCTGTCCGCCCGATGCTTTGGGCAAACAGGACGTCGCCGCCGAAGCAATGCTGTCCCACCACAAACGAGCAGCTCCCCGGCGAGTGTCCGGGCGTGTGCAGGACGCGGATGGTCAGTCCGGCCAGCTCCAGCGTTTGCCCGTCGGCCAGCTCGTGCTCGGCCGGCTCGCAGACAATGGGTTCTGACAAGTGCCAGCGGGTCGAGCCGTTCAGATCGGGATCGGTCAGCCAGCTCTGCTCCAGCGGATGGATGTAGACCGGTGCGCCGGTCAGGGCACGCACCTGATTCAGCCCGCCGATGTGGTCCAGATGCGCATGGGTCAGCAGGATGGCGACGATGTTTTTTCCCTTCAGAGCGCGAAGGAGCGCCGCCGGTTCCATCCCCGGGTCGATCACGATGCTCTGCCCGGTTTCCGGGTTGGTCAAAATGTAGGCGTTGGTTTGAAACGGCCCCAGTACGTATTTCTCAATGGTCAATTGTGGTTCGTTCATGGGTGAACCTCCTTTTTTTATGATACGATATGGATAATACTCAACGTGAAACGGAGTGAGACTGTTGAAGCGCATGTACGGTGTGGACATGCAGGTGCCGGACGGCAAACGGCCCGGCTTCTATGCTCAAGTCATACATAAAATTGGGGATCATGTCAATGTGTTTGACCGCGACGGCCGACTGTTTATTGTAGAAAGCCCGCACGAACGGGACACCTTGCGGGACATCTTGCAAAAGGCGGGAATGCTGGGCGAAGAATTTACGCTCTGGCTGCTCCCCGAGGGAGCGGACATCGCCCACCTGGACGACGTCGGATTCGTCAGTCAAAACGAACACGTGTATCTCTACGCTGACCGCGTCGCCGCGTTTTCAATGGACGCTGCCGCCGGCGAGGAACGCGACCGCTGGGCCGCTCTGGAGCAGTGCCGGGAACACGTGATCGGAACGCTGCACGCATCGTCATCCCGCCCCACGCTGTACCTCGTGGACGCCAACCAGACTGACCTGATCGAAGGAATTGCCCGCGCCTACCGGACGGCCGTCACGTGGTGGAACGAGTGAGACAAGCCCATCTCATGAAAAAACCATGCGGCTTTCCACTCGAGTGAAAGCCGCATGAATCGCCTCGTCAGTTTCTTGGTCCTCTGACCTTTTGTCTTGGCTTGTGCGGAAAGTTGTCGCCGTTGACGTTTTGTTTCCACCCTTCCAGAATCTTCAAGACGGAGGCAAACAACGGCGATCCAAAGACAGCGACAATCCCCCAGATCCAGGTGCCCACTTTCCACGGATTGTCGACAAAGGCGGATGGCGCCCCGACGAGAATCAGCGCGGGATCAAGGCCGAGCAGTGCGAAAATGACGCCTGCGGACACGACGGAGATGATCAGATTGCAAAACTTTTTGTAATGTGTCAGCCGAGCGGCGTGGTTGTGGTCTTCCAACCGGTCTTGTTCGGCCTCGTAATCAGTGGCGAGGAAGGGTACCACCGACTTGACTGCTTCCGTCACCCCGGCGGCCGCGCTGGACACCGCCGTGATGTAAATCATAAAGGAAATGGATGAATCCAGACTGACCATGTCTACTCCCCCCTCATTCATGTGTATGGGGGATAAGCCCGACGCATGACCTTCGATGAAACCGTCTCGATGTGCCATCATTGGCAGGTGTTTGCCCGCCGAAAGCGAATACAATCACACGTATGGCAAAATTTAGGGAAAGGTGGTAGTCACCCGTGCACGATTACGCGTTTGTCTGGAAGCAGTACGATCTGGTTCGCGGCATCACTCTGGCGGTATTGAAGGATCTGCCCACAGAGCAGGCGGATATCGTTCCGGAAGGATTTTCCAACAACATCCGCTGGAATCTGGGACATATTCTGACCGTTCAGGAAAGCTGTATGTACGGTCTCGAATTTACACACCTGCCTGCCTCGTACAAAACGCTGTTCGGACCGGGCACGAAACCGGCGGACTGGCAGGGAGAGGTGCCATCCCTGTCCACGTTGGCCGAACAGTTGGAAGAGCAAAAGGAGCGAATCAAGCGAACCTTCCGTGAACGGCTCAACCAGGAATTGCCGCAGCCGTTCGTCTTGCGAAACACGCAGATGACCACACTGGGCGAGATGTTCGTTTTTTCGCTCTTTCACGAGGGGATGCACATCAGTACAATCAACACACTGAAAAAGGCGCTGGCCATAACGCATTCATAAACCCCTTTTGCCCGGCTCTTGCAGCCCGGGCTTTTTTCTTTTCCCGAAGTTCCCCTTCTCAAATCATCCGCCCCGTCCAATCGGCCGCTGTAAGCTGAAAAATGAAAAACCGCTCCAACAAGGAGCGGTTGTGTCGAGCCCTTCTGCTCTGGGGTACTACCGGTTATTCTCTTTGGCACGTCAGCCTCCATCCATAGAGTCTGTTACCTAAAGAGCTCGGGTTCCGCCACTTTGACCAAGATCGACTGCATGATCATAAATAACCACGCTTTTTCGCCTCCCAAGAAGGCTTGTCGCCGTTGATCCATCAATCATCGGGCTCGACGTTTTACAGTATGCGCTGATTTTTGGTTTCTATGCATCCCTACAGCAGATCGGCCGCCAACTGCGCCAGCACGCTGCGTTCCCCTTTTTCCAGCTTGATATGGCCCGCCAGCTTTTGCGTCTTGAACATCTCCACCACGTAGGTCAGTCCGTTGTTGCTCTCGTCCAGATAGGGGTGGTCGATCTGCTCCGGGTCTCCCATGAGCACAATTTTTGACCCTTCGCCGACCCGGGTCAGGATCGTCTTCACCTCGTGTTTGGTCAAGTTCTGCGCCTCGTCGATAATGATGAACTGACCGGGAATGGAGCGTCCGCGAATGTACGTCAGTGCCTCCACCTGGATGCTTCCCATGCCGGCGAGGATCTTGTCCAGATCACCCGGGTGCTTGGTATTAAACAAATATTCCAAATTATCGTAAATCGGCTGCATCCACGGCCGCAGTTTCTCTTCCTTTTCCCCGGGGAGAAAGCCAATATCTTTTCCCAGTGGGACAATGGGTCTGGCCACCAGCAGCTTCTTGTACGTCTGCAGGTCCTCGATCTGCAACAGCCCCGCCGCCAGCGCCAGGAGTGTTTTGCCGGTACCAGCCTTGCCCGTCATGGTGACAAGCGGAATCTCCTCCCGCAGCAGCAGTTCCATGGCCATGCGCTGCTGCACGTTGCGGGCGCGAATGCCCCAGACCGGATCGTCGCTCGTCACCAACATCTCCAGCGTCCTGCCTTCTGCGTCCACTTTGCCGATCGCGGAGATCGAGGGATTGATCTCGTCTTTTAAAATCAGGAACTGGTGCGGAAAAAACCGGGTATTGGGAAAACAGGCTGACAGGTTCAGCTTGCGGGAGGCGTAGTACGTTTGAATGATGTGGGAAGCCACTGTCAGCTTTTCGCAACCAGCATAAATACTGGAGTGCTCGACGACGCGGTCGGACAGGAAATCTTCCGCTTTCAGGCCGAGCGCGTCCGCCTTTACCCGCATCAGGGCATCTTTGCTGACGAGAATGACGGGACGAGGGCTTGGGGACAGGTTTTCCTCTTCCTGCAGATTTAGCGCTACGGCCAAAATCCGGTTGTCGTTTGTAAATTCTGTAAATTGCTTCTGCAGCTTGTGAAGCGATGAGTGATTCAACTCTACGCGAAACAGACCGCCTGTCTCCAGCGTAATGCCCTGATGCAGATGGCCCAGTTCGCGAAAACTGTCCAACAATCTCGACACGTAACGGGCATTACGGCCAATTTCATCCATATAGCGCTTTTTGGAATCAATTTCTTCCAATACCACGGCGGGTAGGACGATCTCATTGTCCGCAAAGGAGAACATCGCCCGCGGATCTTGCAGGAGTACGTTGGTGTCCAGTACGTAGATTTTCTTCAAAGTCTCGCCTCCTATTACCCATCTTCTCTATTATATGCAGTTGGGGACCGGATGCTCTGCTGTCCGAACGCGATGTATTACAGTGTATGACAAGGGGTGGACGGATAGACGAGAGGCAGAAGAATGAAAACGGGGCAGGCAGAACACAATACGACTAACCATCACCTGTACCGCAGCAATCCAGGGAAAGGAAGTATGACCGTGAAACGGACAGCGATCTATGTACTGAGCGTCAGCCTGCTCCTCTCCGCCTGCATGACGAACAACAAGCCTCCGGCCAACCAGGCGGCTCCGCAGCCCGGCCAAACTGTGCCGGAAACGCAGCGCGTCCAGCAAACCGCCCCGTCCCCAACCTACAACCAGTCGCCGCAGGCAACCGCTGAACGGCTGGTGCGCCTGGCCACGCGGGTGAAAAACGTCAATGACGCGACGGCGGTGGTCCTGGGCAAGTGGGCGGTCGTCGGCATTGATGTCAACGCCCATCTGGATCGGCCGGAAGTGGGCGTGATCAAATACTCGGTGGCGGAAGCGCTGAAAGAAGACCCCCAAGGGGCGAACGCCATCGTCACGGCCGACCCCGACATCGTGCAGCGGCTGCGGGAAATGGCTGCTGACATCCAACGCGGTCGTCCCGTGACCGGCTTGGCCGAAGAACTGGCGGACATCGTCGGGAGGCTCATGCCGCAGCTGCCGCGCGACGTGCAAAAACGGGAAGAGACGCCAACCAGGGAAAACGAACAGCGGATCAACAAAAGCGGCAACTCCAAACCGCAGGGAAATGAAAAAATCCCGGTGAACCGCTGACCATCGTCCGAAACAATACAGGCATTTTCCGGGCTTACGCCCAGGAAAATGCCTGTTTGTCGTCTGCCGCCTGCTCTGCGGGTCCAAGCGCGTCCAATGCCTGCTCCAGGTCTTGAAGCAGGTCGACAGCGTCCTCCAGGCCCGCGGAGAGACGGATCAGTCCGTCCGTAATTCCACGCCGCTTACGCTCTGCGGGCGGCATGGCGGCATGGGACATCATCGCCGGATAGGAAAGAATCGTTTCGACCGCACCCAGACTGACGGCGACAATCGGCAGCTTGACGCGGTCAAACAGCGCTTTGGCCCGCTCGCGGCTGCCCACGTCAAAGGAGAGTACCGCCCCGTGTCCGCTCGCCTGCCGGTTTTGCAGGTCATGACCGTCGTGTTCCGGCAATCCGGTGTAGTAGACGCGGCTGACCGCCGGGTGTGTGGAAAGCCAGTGGGCCAGCTTTTCCGCCGTCTGCGTGCTGACGTCCAGACGCGCTTTCAAGGACTTCAAGCCGCGCAGCACCAGCCAGGAATCCTGCACGCCGAGGATCGCTCCCATGCCGTTTTGGATCATGTAGAGCTGCTCACCCAATGCCGCCTCCTTGGTCACGGCCAACCCGGCCACGACGTCACTGTGGCCGCCGATGAACTTGGTCGCGCTGTGGATCACCACGTCCGCGCCCAGCTCCAGAGGCCGCTGATAGTACGGCGTCATAAACGTATTGTCCACGATCACCAGCAGTCCCCGCTGTTTCGCCAGCGCGCAGACAGCGGCGATGTCCGTCACTTTCAGCGTCGGGTTGGACGGAGTTTCCAGGTAGATGCCCTTGGTCTCGGGACGGATGGCTGCTTCCACCTGCTCCAACGACGTGGTATCGACAAAGCTGACGGCGATCCCCATGCGGGACAGAACATTGGTCAAGAAGCGGTAGGTGCCGCCGTATACGTCCTCCGCCACCACGACGTGATCTCCGGCGGAGAACAGCATGAACACACTGGAGATGGCCGCCATACCGGAAGCAAAGGCGAATCCGCGCTCGCCTCCCTCCAAAACGGCGATTGCCTCTTCCAACGCATGCCGTGTGGGATTGCCCGAACGGGCGTAATCGTAAACGACGGGCCGGTCCAGATCAGCCTGGTGAAAGGTGGACGCCTGATAAATGGGCACCGAGGCCGCCCCTGTCACCGGGTCGATACAACTGGTGCCGTGCAGCAGTTTGGTGGCAAACTTCATCGTACGCTCCCTCCCGTCAGTGAGAGACTTGCATCCAGAGCCTGACACACGTCAGCGATCAGGTCGTCGGGATGTTCGATCCCGACCGACAGCCGCAGCAGCCGGTCGCACACACCCACGTACTCGCGAATCTCTTGCGGGATGTCGGCATGCGTCTGCGTCGCCGGATAGGTGCACAGCGACTCCACGCCGCCCAGGCTTTCCGCAAACGATATGATCCGTAAGCTCTCCAGAAACGGCGCCACCTGTTCAGCCGAGCGCAGGCGGAACGAAACCATCCCGCTGAACCCGCTGGCCTGCCTGCACTGCACCTCATAACCGGGATGCTCCGGCAAACCGGGATAATAAACGTCCGTCACGGCAGGGTGTTCCCGCAATGTCTTTACAATCGCCAAGGCATTTGCCTGATGGCGTTCCATTCGCAGAGCCAGCGTCTTCATCCCCCGCAGCAGCAGCCAACAGTCCTGCGGCCCCAGCACCGCTCCGATCGAATTGTGCAAAAACCGGATTTTTTCGGACAACTCTTCACCCTTTGTGACGATCAATCCAGCGAGGACGTCGTTGTGGCCGCCGAGGTATTTGGTCGCGCTGTGCAGCACCAGGTCAGCCCCCAACTCCAGCGGCCGCTGACAGTACGGCGTCATGAACGTGTTGTCCACAATGGTCAACAGCCCGTTTCGCTTGGCCACCTCTGCCACCGCCGCGATGTCGGTGATCTGCATCAGGGGATTGGTCGGCGTTTCCACAAAAACAGCCCGCGTCTCCGGGCGGATTGCTTCTTCCAGATTCTTCACGTCACGCAGGTCGACATAGCTGAAGCGAAGTCCGTAACGTGAGAGCACCTGCTCGAACAACCGGTACGTCCCGCCGTACAGATCGAGCGATACGACCAGGTGATCTCCCTGGGAGAACAGTCCCATGACCGTATGTATCGCGGCCATGCCGGAAGCACAGGCAAACCCGGCGTCTCCCCCTTCCGCTTCGGCAATCGTCTGCTCCAGCACGGTCCGGGTCGGGTTGGCTGTGCGCGTGTAATCGTACCCCGTGCTCTGCCCGAGGGCGGGATGGCGATACGCGGTGGCGTTGTAAACGGGAAAGCTGATTGCGCCGGTCCGCTCGTCTTTGGCGACGCCCGCCTGCACCAATTTTGTCTCCAGATGCATATGGATCTCTCCCTCCAACAAAATGACCGAGGGCATTAAAAAAAGCCCTCTTTTCTCTGAAAAGAAGGCTTTGTTTACGCGTACGTAAGCAAATCCTTCTCATCTTTCAGAGCGTTACACTCTGCAGGAATTAGCACCAGTATCCCCTTGTACAGGTGATTGGTTGCCGGGCATCATCGGGCCAGTCCCTCCGCCTCTCTGGATAAGAAGTTTGCTATGCAATTTGCAATTGGTTGACCTTATACTACCGAAATCGGCAGTACCTGTCAACCTGTTTTTCATTATGCTGGTAACCCGATCACGTTGCGTTTTTCAATGCGGTCATCACCTGGTTGTCCAGTTTGCTGGCCGCATTTTTGTCGTACGTCTTTTCATATTGGGGCTCGACCGAGATGCGGGAGCCGTAGAACATCACGTCGCGAACGGCCTCGATGGCCACTTCCACCATCGCCAGCTTCAGCGGGACATTCTCCATCCGTTCCGTCTTGATCGTCGCCCTGCCGTTGATGGCATAGGAGGAACCGGCCCCGATCAAGTGCAGCACGACCTGCGGTTCCTTGGCAATGTTGGCCAAAATACGAGAGCGGTTGTCTACGGCGAAACGGATCAACTGCGGCGTCGGCGCAAACGTCCAGGAAAGGGAACTGAGCGACGGAGCGCCGGACTCGTGGTCAATCGTTCCGAGTGTGACAAAACGCTCCTGCTGCAAAAGCGCGAACAGTTCCTCCGAAAGCGTTTGGGAAACGGTTTCAGCCATTCCGATGCCTCCTTGAAAAGGGAATGTACGTCTATTGTACCTACCCGCCTGGCGATAGGCAAACCTTTCCGTCCAACACCTTGCTTCTCACCCGTTTTTTTCCTACACTGATACGTAACGGGAACGAATGCAAGACAGGAGGAGAGCCGCATGCCCCCATCCCCCACCGACCGCTTGCTGGCCAAGATCGACAAGCTGCTGGCAGAGCTGCAGGAAGTGCGCAAACTGAACGAACGGATGGACAAAATCGCCCTCTTTCTGGAGGATATCCGCCTCGCCGACGTGATTCAAAATTATACAGCCCCGAGCAAGCTGCTGTGGATCAACTTCCTCGCAGGTCTTGCCCGAGGCCTGGGATTGACGATCGGTACGGCCATCGTCCTGGTGCTGCTCGGCTCTTTTCTCAGCCAGTTCCTGTCCGTCCCGATTATCGGCGATTACATCCGCCAATTGATCGATTACGTGCAGGCCTATCGACAGTAAGCCTTATTTGTGATCGTCGTCATCACCGTGCTTTTTCCCATTGCCGTTGCCTTTCGGTCCCTTATCCTTGTCTTTCCCCTTGTCTTTGCCTTTTTCATCGTCATCGCCGTTGACCGGCTTGTTGTGCGGGATGTCGGCTTTGGCCACAAGTTTGCCGTCCAGGTACAGCTCGAGGTGGACTGCTTTCGCGCTGTACGAGCGATCGTGGTACTTCAGCTTCGCCTCAAACCGGCCGTCTTTCACTTTCACCTCGTGCTTTTTGCCGTCCGGCGCCACGACGTACAGCTTCACCTTGCCCTTGCCGTTCAGGCCGTCAATGCTTCCTTTCACGCGAACCTGTTTTTCCTTGGCATTGATCGTTGCGGTTCCCTCGATGCGGTAGCTGTGCGGCTTGTCAGCGTCGTTGATTACCTTCAGCTCCACGGATTCGGAATCGATTTTCTTGCCGTCTTTGTAAGCTGCGATCAACACCTTGCCTTTGCCGGCCTGTACGTCCTTCAGGCTGACAGAGAAAGAGCCGACGCCTTGCCACAGTTTTTTCACGTTCGCTTCTTTGGATTTGCCGTTGTACGTGACGACCACCTTGTCCGCTTCCTGGCTGATGATGCCGTTTACTTTCAGTTCCTGTTTCTTCTCATCCAACAGAGCCAAGGTGTGAATCAGCACGTCGGCCTGCACGACAGTTCCCGTGTTTACCTGCACCTTGCGGGTGTCCACCAGCTTGTCGTCCACGTACGCCTTGACTGTCGCGTACTGCGGCGTGGCGCTTACGATCGCCGTAAAGCTGACCGTGAAGGTATCCTCCGCGGTGGGAATCACTTCGATCGTGCCGCCGTTTGGCTTTTCGACGACTACTTTGGTCACATGTTCCGACACTTTCCCTTTCAGGTACGTAATTGTGTCGCGGGTCTCCGGTTTCACGCTGATGAAACCTTGTTCATCGACGTCAAAACGGACTTCCAGGTAGATGTCGGCGTAGTGTTCGCGGTAGACGCGCTCCCACTCTTCCGGATGTTCCTCGATGTACGTCCGCAATTTGGCGTCCAGCCCGATCTCTTTTACGACCAGATACAGGTGGTCGGCCTGCGTTTTCAACAGCATGTTCAGCGTCGCCGGATCGTTTGCCGCCAACTCTTTCAGATTGTATCGGGTGACGTGTTTGCTTTCATCGTTCATGACAACTTTGGTGCTGTTTGTTGCGGGTACGGGGGTGCTCGCATCTGCCAGGAGCGGAGTCACTCCCCCGATGATCGCCGCGGCAGTCACGACTGCCAATACGGGCTTGGTTCCTATTTTCTTCATGCTGCCTTCTCCTCTCTATGTAGTTCCTGCCCTGGACACCCTAACAGACGACAGGTTTCCTGCAAAGGTTGCAGTTACGACCAAAAACGGGGGATGCCGAGACCAGATTGGGACAAACGACACAAAAAAACCCCGCCTCTGGCGGAGACGGGGATAATGCCGAAGTCCCAACCGTTCTTTCGTTCGGCGGAGCCTCATGCCGGTTCTACTCGTTATACCGGGGTTCGTTTTCGATTGCAGCCAAAAGCGATTCCGCTTCCTCCGAGGGATAGCGGCGTTCCCAGACTTCGTCGGGGAAGACGCAGCGAACCACGTACCAGTCCCCTTCGCGGCGATACTCGCATTCCGATGCCTGGTGGTCCTCTCTCAGGATGTCCGCGAAAAATGCTGCCGTATCCAGAGCGGACCGGTCATCCGGCCGCGCGTCGGCGACGATTTGAATCTGCAGCCAGTTGTAGAGCGCATCCTCCCGCTTCACGACGGTTCCCTCACTTCCCGCTGCGTTCTCCCGGCTTGTTCCGCATCTTGACGATCACCAGAATGGCAACGGCGACCAAAAGTGCGCTTTTCACCGGGAGCTGCACGTCCAGAATGGCAAAAATCAATGCGCCGATAAAGAGCAGCACATACAACAGGAGCGTTTTCAGAATCGGCATGCGCCAGCGGGTGGCAAACCCGAGATAGTACACGATGATCAACTCGACAAAAATGATCCAGGTGCGGTAGTGGTCCGCCCACAAGCGGAAGCTGTCGTACGCCGACAGCTGGTCCGGTGCGGCTGGTGAATAGGTGGAGGCAAGCTCAAACCACTCCATGCGTCACCCCTCCTGCCCCGCAGCGTCCAGGCCCTCGCGGCGCAGTTCGTGCAGGTACACCATCTCGTCTGCGTACTCCCGTTCGTCTTCCACTGGGGTTTCCAATACAACAGGCAGGTGCTGGAGTTTGTCGCTCACCAGGAATTTGGCCAGCGCTTCACTGCCAATCTCCCCTTTGCCGATTTTTTCGTGGCGGTCTTTCCGGCTGGCAAAAGGGGCCTTGCTGTCGTTGAAGTGGATCGCCACCAGGTGCTCCAGATAGCCTGTCCGCTCCATCTCTTCCAGCAGGTCGTCAAACGTCTCTCCTCTCCACTGCCCGGCGGCAAAGGCGTGGCACGTGTCAAAGCAGAACCCGATTTTCTCGGGGAAACGGGTGGCGGCGCGAATCTCCATCAGATCCCGGATCGTCAGTCCCAGTTCGGAGCCTTGGCCAGCCGTGTTTTCCAGCAGGAGCTTGACCGGACCGTCGTACTGCTCCAGAATCAGGTCCAACGTCTCTACCATTCGTTTTGTCCCGTATTCTTCCCCTTCGCCGACGTGCTTGCCGCAGTGCACCACGGCGCCGACCGCCCCGTAGGCTTCGGCAATATGCAAATCTTCCAAAATCGAGCGAATCGTCACTTCCTGCAGATCCGGCTTGGGCGTAGACAGGTTGGTGATGTAGGGGGTGTGGCAGACCAGGGTGAGATCGTGCTTTTGCAGCAGGTCCACCCCTTTGGTCGCGTCCCGGTAGTCAATTTTTTTCGGGCGCAGACCGCGCGGGTTCTTCGTAAACACCTGCAGCGATTCCGCCCCCAGCTCAATGGCGCGCAGGACTGCTTGTTCCAGTCCCTTGCCAACGCTGATATGGCATCCGATTTTCAATCTGGTTTCACTCCTACGATAAAATCTGTCCATTTAACTTTATCAGTTGGCCCGTGCCCTGTCAAAATGAGAACCCTGCGCATGCAGCAGTATCATAAAACGCGATCCGTCCGCTTACCTATGAAGTAGTGACCATTCAGCAGAGCGGGAGGGAAACGGGTGAAACATGCACAAGCGATGGCCAGCGTGCAATTTTTGCAGGAGCGGTTCGCCTACCGCACCATGTACGACTCGGTGAGAAAAAGCGGACTGGGCCAAGTGCGAACGATTGTGGTGCAAAACCAGGACGGCGTAGTCCGTGTCCTGCAAAGCACCGTGCGAAACGGAACAGAATCGCTGCAGCAGATCATCCTCGCCGAGGAAGAACTAAACATCCTGAAACAGCTGTAGCCAATCCCACGAGCAAACCGCATGACGGAAAAAAGAAAAGCCGTGCTGCCTGTATAGACAGTACGGCTTCTTCCGTTGTCGTTACGCCTGTGCCTGCGCTTCCCAGCGTTTTTGCTTTTCGTAGCGCTCCCGCTCCGACTTGGTCAGGAACTTCTTGCGCAGGCGGACAGACTGCGGCGTCACTTCGCACAGTTCGTCGTCGTTCAGATACTCCAGCGCTTCCTCCAGCGTCAGCAGACGGGGGGTTTTCATCTTCACCGTCTCTTCTTTGGTCGCCGAGCGGACGTTGGTGGCGTGCTTTTCCTTGCAGACGTTGACGGTCAAGTCGTTGTCCCGGTTGTGCTCGCCTACGATCATCCCCTCGTACACCTCTGTCCCCGGGGTGATAAACATCACGCCGCGGTCTTCGACGGACATCAGACCGTACGTGGTCGCTGTGCCCGTCTCGTTGGAGATCAGCACGCCGGCACGGCGGCCGCCCACGCTGCCGGGAACGTACGGACGGTAGCTGTCAAACGAATGGTTCATGATGCCGTATCCGCGGGTAATGGTCAAAAACTCGGTGCGGTAGCCGATCAGCCCGCGGGAGGGAATGATGAACTCCATCCGCACCTGGCCGAAGCCGTTGTTGATCATGTTGACCATCTCTGCCTTGCGCTGACCCAGCGTCTCCATGACGGCACCCGTGTACTCCTCCGGCACATCGATAATCAGGCGCTCCGCCGGCTCCATTTTTTGGCCGTCGATTTCCCGCACGATCACTTCCGGTTTGGAGACGGCAAGCTCAAACCCTTCCCGGCGCATGTTTTCCACCAGGATGGAGAGATGAAGTTCGCCCCGGCCGGATACGATAAACGCGTCGGGCGAATCGGTCTCCTCCACACGCAGCGACACGTCTGTCTCCAGCTCCGCCATCAACCGGTCGCGCAGTTTGCGGGAGGTGACGTGCTTGCCCTCCCGTCCGGCAAACGGACTGTTGTTGACGAGGAAGGTCATCTGCAGCGTCGGCTCGTCAATTTTCAACAGGGGCAGCGGGTCGGGATGATCGACGTGGCAGACGGTCTCGCCGACGTTGATGTCCTCCAGTCCGGCGATCGCCACAATGTCCCCCGCTTTGGCCGTCTTTTGCTCCACGCGCTGCAGGCCGGAAAAGCCGAACAGCTTCTGCACGCGCATCCGCTTGATCGAGCCGTCCCGTTTGACGACAGCCACCATGTCGTTGACGTTGATCGTCCCGCGGTAAATCCGGCCGATGCCGATGCGGCCCAAAAAGTCGTTGTAATCCAGCATCGTGACCTGCATCTGCAGCGGAGACGCTTCATCCGCTTCCGGCGCCGGAATGTGCTTGACGATCGTTTCAAACAGCGGGCCCAGGTCGCCCTGCAATTGATCCGGCTCCATCCCCGCAATGCCCTGCAGACCGGATGCGTATACAATCGGAAACTCCAGCTGCTCTTCCGTCGCGTCCAGGTCGATGAACAGATCGTACACCTCGTTGATCACTTCCTGGGGACGGGCGTTTTCCCGGTCCACCTTGTTCACGACGACGATCGGCGTCACCTTCGCTTCCAGCGCCTTCTTCAGCACGAAACGGGTCTGCGGCATACAGCCTTCAAATGCGTCGACGATAAGCAGCACACCGTCCACCATGCTCATGATCCGCTCCACCTCACCGCCGAAGTCGGCGTGGCCGGGCGTGTCCAGGATGTTGATGGTATACTCCTTGTATTTGACGGACGTCGTTTTCGCCAGGATGGTAATGCCTCGCTCCCGCTCCAGATCGTTGGAGTCCATCATCCGCTCCTCCACCTGCTGGTTGCTGCGGAACGTCCCCGATTGGATCAGCAATTTGTCAACCAGCGTCGTTTTCCCGTGGTCGACGTGGGCAATAATCGCAATGTTGCGGATGTCAAGACGCTTCATGTGTACCTCCTCTAGGTATGCGTACCTTTCATATTATCAGGTTGTGAAAAACGGCACAATGGACACCTGCGATGAACGACGATTGGATGTCACTCAGCCGCCAATCCCGGAGCAGGATTGACGTAAAAGAGGTGCGGATGATTCCGCACCTCTTGGCTTTGCTGGCGATTGTTACTTGCTTGCTACTTCAAACGTCTTGATTTCCGGTTCGGAAACTTGCAGTTCGCCGGTGCCGCGTACCAGTTTCTTCGCGTACACTTTTTCCGGCTTCAGCACGGAAATCAGGTAGTCGATCGCCACTTGCGGATCGACAGTTTCGCCACAGGTGTAGCAGTCCAGAGCGGCAAATCCGCGCTCGGGATAGGTGTGAATGGACAGGTGGCTTTCCGAGAGGAGAACCAGAACGGTAGCCCCTTGAGGAGAAAACTGCTTGGCTTGCACGCCCAATACGGTGGCGCCACACGCTTCGGCAGCCTCAATCATTTCTTTCTTCAAATATTCGGCGTCGTTCAACAAATCAAACTGAACTCCCCATGTGTCAACGGCAACGTGTCTTCCGAAAGTCGAGTATTCCATCTTTCGGTTTCCCCCTTCCTAGCAAGTGTAATGTTAAACATCGCTAGGACCTGCGTCATTCACTAACGGGGGCGGTTTTCCTCATGTAATCCACCCTTTAAAGTGAATCCTGGTTCCTAATCTTGTTTCCAACGAAAACAAACATACCATGCTTCTGCCCAAATGACAATACTTTTTTTGGAGAAAAACCAGGAAAACAAAAAATGGGCGGATGCGCCCATTTTTTGCTTGCTCTTATGCTTCCAATTGAAACAAACGGCGTGACAACGCGGCCAGTCGAAGATCAATCGCATTGACCTTTTCCGGGGCCGTTCTCTTTGCCCAATTACGCAAATCAAGCCATCGATCCGTCTCTTGCCGAATCGATTCGATCTCCTGTTCGCTGCCCATCTGCCGGAACAGGGATTCCAGTTCCCGTGCAACGTTTCCCTCGGTGTTCTCGAAGATGGACACCTCTTCGTCGCCGGAGACTTCCTGAATGCTTACGACAGAGCCTTCGTCGTAATGGTAGACGATTGTAAATCCGTCGTAGATTCGGTGCACGATTCCGTGACCGCGAAATGTTTTCATGGCTTTTCGCATCGCGTTGGCCAACTGCATGTCTCGGATGAGGTAGGAACTTTCACACGAATAACGGTTGCCAGTCCGGTGGAAGGTCAGTTGGATCTCCCCGTTCTGATCCGTCAGCAACACGTCACGATCACCGTTGTCGCATACTTTAACATCGACTGAAATGTGTTCATTGGCGAAGAGCGCGACAAATCGGTCCAGCTCTTCTTCATTCATCGTGAAATAGGCCTTGGCGTAATTGGTTGCTAAACGCTGTGCCATACTATCTCCTCAATTCTTGTAAATTCCTGGCTCGTTCAGACAATAACGACTGCCAATTGAGGAGATACGCTACGTGTCAACAAAGGAACGTTGTAGAATCTGGCCTTGCCCCGTGAATCGATAATCGATTTGGGTAATGAAGGCGGATCACCTACTTTTTGTAATTAAACCGTCCTTGACACTTTTATTATACACGATGTGCAGGCAAAAGTCTTGAGCGAAAAGCGGATGAATTTTCGCAAAAAGCTCAAATATCCCCAAGAAATGGCGAGGAGGGAAAAAGAACTCCCTGAATCTGTGCAATGCGTGCCATTCCTGTAGGATTTACCGGCTTTTCTCATCCAGTCGGCCAGCACTGTTGTTCATCGCTTTGCGAATGGCGGTACGTTCTTCCTCGGAGAGCTGATAAGGAGATTCGCCGCCCTGCACCGGTTTGGCATACATGCGCGATTCATCCCGTCCGTAGATGCTGGTGATGACCACGCCGTTCTGCGCGTCGTCCACGATGGCAAGCGAAAAGCTCAAGTCGCTGCCCAGTTCGGCGAACGCATTGTAGCGGACGAGCGCCACGTTGGCACACTGGCTTCCAACGCGCTGCGCCAGGCGGTTCAGCGTAAACTGCTGGTCATCCTGCCGCTTCTTCACCTCGACCACTTCGTCCATGAGCCGGTGCATGCCCTCTTCCAGGTTGGCCCCGCCCGTCCCCGACAGCAGCCGGTTGAGCGATTTGCGCAGCCGTTTGATCCGCACGGACTGCATGATGATGAGCACGAGCAGGAGGAGGTTAAACGCGAGCACGGTCAACAGCAAGATTGGCGTGTCGGCCGTCAATGATAGGAGTGGTTCCATGCGATGTTTTCTTCCTTTCTGGTGGTGCGTAAATGCCAAAATCCTCTACTATTGTACCTCCGTCCGGTCGGGCAATTCAAATGGAATCATGCAAATATCGGCAATCGTCTGCAAACAAACAGGCCGAACAGCGGGGAAGGCGCTTTGCGCAAATCGCCTTGCCGTGCTCCACGATCAAACCGTGCAGCCGGCGCAGGTCTTCCGCCTCCGTCAGCTCCGCCAGAATGGCCCGCCGCACCTGTTCGTAGGAAAGCACTTCGCCGGTGAGCCGCTGCCACAATCGACGGGTATAGGCGTCCCCGGAAATGGTCGGCCGGGTCAATGCGTAGGCCAGGATCGTGTCCGCCGTCTCCGGCCCGATTCCTTTCAGGAGCAGAAGCTGTCGGCGCAGCTCGTCCGTGCTGTCTGTCAACCGGCGAAGCCTGTCCACTCCGCCATGCTCCACGACCCACCCGGCCAGCCGCAGCAGCGCAGCGCTTTTCGCCCGCTGAAATCCGGCCGGACGAATCACCTCCGCCAGTCGTTCGACCGTCTCGCCAGCCAGTGCCGCCGGTTCAAGCAATCCCGCCTCTTCCAGTCTGTCAAGCGCTTTGCTTGCATTGATCCAGGTCGTATTCTGCACCAGTACGCTCCCCGCCATGCGGGCGAACGGCTCGGTCACCCCCCACCACTCATCCACGGTAAACGACGGGAATGTCCGCTCCAACGTGTGGTATATGCGCTTCCACATGCGCTCATCCCTCCCGCAGACGCGTTTCCCTTTCATTGTAGCAGATACACCGCGAGCAAAAAGACGCCTTCCGCGCCCCATTCCGAGACCAAAAAAAGCGACACCTACCATGACGAGATGTCGCTTTTTTTATTCTCTATGCACATGTTCGAGACTCATCTTCCTGTACGTTCCTCCAGTCGTTCGTTACGCTTCCAGCAGCAGCATTTCACGGCTGAGCTGCTTTAACCGTTCGGTTGATTTGCGAATTTGCACCTTGTCATTCTCCTGCAGCGCATCGTACAGCGTGGCCAGTTCGTAGTCCAGTTCCAGGCGCAGGACGGGTATGCGTTCTTCGGCGTCGCGTCGTTTCAGAGCGGCAATCACCTGATCCATGGTTACATTGCAAGCCTTTTCGTGGATCATTGTTTTCTCAGCTCCTTTTGTTTCGACTGTTCTGACGGCCTCTTCCTGCCGAATGCGCTTTACCGACGAGGTGCCGGTACGTTCATTCGGCCATGCCGTCGGGGGTGTTCGCGCGGAAAAGAAACTGCCTGTAGGACTCCCTTCACGAGACGCTGCTCCCGCTTTCGAGTGTGTGCGGCATCGCGTGCCGGTGGTCCGGCCAAGCCAACCTGCCAGCTCCCCAAACTCCAGATTCCTTGTCGTAGTTCATCCACCCCCATTCACAGAATACTCAGACAATGTTGCTGCAGACGGGAGCGAGTGGTATATCATATTATTCTGCGGCTTGGATTGCTATTCATTTCCCGACATGTATTTTTTTCCGGCTTGTTATGTTATCATATGGGGGATTACAAGCTCCCTTGACGGGGACGCCTGCCCGTTTCTCGCGGGCAACTTGCGAGACAGTCTGAAGCGAGGTGTCCGTTTCATGAAAACGTTTTCAGGTTTTCGTCAGGAAGACTTTGACGTATTTGCCATTGACGGCTTGGATAACCGGATGGAGGCGATCAAAACCGTCATCCGCCCGAAACTGGAGGCGCTCGGCCATCATTTCGCCCCGACGCTCTCCACGGCGTGCGGCAGCGAAATGTTTTACCATGTGGCCAAACACGCCCGCCGGACCGTCAATCCGCCAAACGATACATGGGTGGCCTGGGCTCCCGACAAGCGCGGGTATAAAAAGCACCCGCATTTTCAGGTGGGGCTGTGGGGCACGCACCTGTTTGTCTGGTACGCCGTCATCTACGAATCGCCCGTAAAAGAGGAGATCAGTCAATCGATGAAGCGGCATCTGGATGAGATCCTGGAGATCGTCCCCGATGATTTCCGCTGGTCCCCCGACCACACCCAGCCGGACAGCACCCCGCAGGCTGAATTGGGACGGGAGGGCATCCTCAAGCTGGTGGACAGGCTGGCTGCCGTGAAAAAAGCGGAGATTCTCTGCGGCATTACCATCGACCGGCACGATCCGGTGCTGGCCGACGGCGACAAGCTGCTGCAGCGAATGGACGATACATTTGCCGTGCTGACCAGGCTGTACAACCTGTGCAGGTCCGGTTCGCTGGCTGCTTCTCGCTAAAGGTAGTGAGAATATATGCAAAAGAACAGGTCCGCTTTCTATCGAAAATGAGGCGTGCCTGTTCTTTTTTCATTGTCTCGCGTACCGGACGAGAGATGGGAATAAGCGGTATCGGCTATTCCCGCTCGACACTGGCGCGCAGCGCAGCAAGTCTTTCCTCCACCTCCCGGAACATCCGCTCGAAGAGTTCCTGCACGGTCGGCACATCGTGGATCAAGCCGATCACCTGCCCGGCCCAGCCAAAGCCTTCCTCAGCGTTCCCCTCGTAGATGAAGGTACGATTGCGCTCGCCGCTGATGTAGGGCTTCAAGCGTTCGTAGTCAGCGCCTTCCTGCTCCAGCTGCAGGATTCGGTCGGAGCCAGGGGTGCGCACGACGCGAGCGGGTGTGCCAAGCGTTCGCTTGATGACGGCCGTATCGTGCTCTGTGCCTTTTAACAGTGCGTCCTTATAGGCAGGATGGGCGTGCACGCATTCCTGCGTTGCGATGAATCGGGTGCCCATCTCCACGCCGTCCGCTCCCAACGCCATCGCCGCGAGCAGACCGCGACCGTCACCAATGCCGCCGCTGGCCAGGACGGGAATTTTCACCGAATCCACGACGCGGGGAATGAGCACAAACGTCCCGATGTCGTCACGCCCCAAATGGCCGCCGCCCTCCTGACCCACAGCCATAACTGCATCGGCACCGATCGCTTCCGCCTTTTGCGCCTGCCGCACGGAGGCGACGAGCACCAGCTTTTTCACGTCATGGCCGTCGGTTCGTCGAATCAGCGGTTCCGGGTTGCCGCCGGTGATTGATATGACCTTGACGCCCTCCTCCAGCGCGACCTCCAGCATGTGTTCGTACGGACGACCGTGCTGGCCGATGGCAAAATTGACGCCGAACGGCTTGTCTGTCAGCGCTCGTACCTTGTGAATCTGTTCGCGCAGGGCCTCGGGTGACGGCAGGGACATTGCCGTGATCTGCCCCAGACCGCCGGCATTGGAGACGGCTGCAGCTAGCTCGGCGTAGGCCAGGTACGCCAATCCCCCCTGGACGATGGGATAGCGGATGTGAAGCAGTTCCGTTACTCTCGTTTTCATCCTCTTCACCTCGCTTATCACAAAACTTCTCGGTGCAGGGGCAAAACTCCTGCCTGTAAACGCATACATGAATAAAAATCCGCTTGCTTTCCCGATGCTTTTTGCTATACTCAACTTTGTTTGTTTCGTTGCATCCATCATTTTCGCATATTCATCTTTCTGGTAAAGCGAGGCGATCGTATGAGTCAAATGAAAACTCCTCTGTTCAGCGGGTTGGTGGAGCACGCCCGAAAAAATCCCATCCAGTTTCACATTCCGGGTCACAAGAAGGGCATGGGCATGCACCCGGCATTCCGCGAGTTTATCGGGGAGAATGCGCTCTCGATTGACCTCATCAACATTGCTCCTCTGGACGATCTGCATCATCCCAAGGCGATGATCAAAGAGGCTCAGGAATTGGCCGCCGAAGCGTTCGGCGCTGATCATACATTCTTTTCCGTACAAGGGACAAGCGGTGCGATCATGGCGATGATCATGGCCACCTGCAAACCGGGTGACAAGATCATCGTGCCGCGCAACGTGCATAAATCCGTCATGTCGGCGGTTATTTTTGCCGGAGCCGTTCCGGTGTTCATTCACCCGGCCATGGACGAACGCCTGGGGATTTCCCACGGGATTACGGTCAAGGCCGTGCAAAAAGCGCTGCAGACCCATCCGGACGCGGCCGCTCTGCTGGTGATCAATCCCACCTATTACGGCATCGCCGGGGATCTGCGGGAAATTGTGCGCATCGCCCACCAATACGGCATTCCCGTACTCGTGGACGAGGCCCATGGCGTGCACATCCATTTTCATGAGGACCTGCCCATTTCCGCGATGCAGGCGGGGGCGGACATGGCGGCCACCAGCGTACACAAGCTGGGCGGGTCGCTCACCCAGACCTCGATTCTCAACGTGCGGGAAGGACTCGTGGACATCGACCGGGTGAAAACGGTGATGAGCATGCTGACCACCACTTCCACATCGTACATTTTGCTGGCGTCGCTGGACATGGCCCGGCAGCATCTGGTCCTGAACGGACGGGCGATGATGGACGAAGCGATTCGGCTCGCCGACAAGGCGCGGAAGATGATCAACGAGATTCCCCGCATCTACTGCATCGGCCGGGAAATACTCGGCAAACCGGCGACGTATGCAATGGACCCGACGAAGCTCCTGATCCACGTGCGGGATCTTGGCATCACCGGCTGGGAAGTGGAAAACTGGCTGCGGGACAAGTACAACATCGAAGTGGAATTGAGCGACCTGTACAACGTGCTCTGTCTCATCACCCCCGGCGACACGGACGAGACGATTGAGGTACTCGTCAACGCTCTGCGCGAGCTGGCAGTGGAATTTGCCCATGTGCAGGCGGAGGAAAAGCCGGCAATTGTCCTGCCGAGAATCCCCGTGCTGTCCATGACGCCGCGCGACGCGTTTTACGCGGAGACGGAGGTCATCCCGCTGGCGGAAGCGGAGGGCCGCGTCATTACCGAATTCATCATGGTCTACCCGCCGGGCATCCCGATTTTTCTCCCCGGCGAAGTGATTACGGCCGACAACATCGCCTACATTCAGGAAAACATTCGCGTCGGTCTCCCGGTACAGGGGCCGGAAGACGAGACGCTTCGGACCGTCAAGGTGGTCAAACAGCAGGCCGCCATCTCCGGCTAAAGCCAGTGACAGCCGCTGCCTCATCTCGAGTGCAGCGGCTTTTTTGATAATCATAAACAGGCAGGCCAGGAGGGAACCACGCCCTCGCAGCCTGCCTGTTTTGTCTGAAAAATTATTTGTACACGCGGATGACAACGTTGTCCAGACCGGATTCATACACCAAGTCTAAAAACAGATCGGCGTCACTCAGCGCATCCAGGAAGTTCAGGGACACTTCGTTCTTTGTGCCGACAAAGAAGACGAAATAGATGTCTTCATAGTCGTTCTCGTCAATAATGTCAAAGAACGAGTCGTCCTCCAGCACTTTGAGGAAATTGTAATCCCGGTAATCGCCCGACGGTTCATCGTCGTCTTCATCGTCCCGCGGGTCTGTGACTGCGAGCGTGTACACGGCCGGATTGCCGTCGCGGTTATCAATCCACACCACGCGGTTGCCGCTCAGGCGAACTTCATCCATTTCCGCATCATCGGACCAGTAGTACCTGCTGTACGTTTCGTCTTCAATGTCGTACAACTCGTAGCTGAAGTCTTTATTGCGCGAACCGCGCTTTTCCTTGAACAGGACCAGGTTGCGGGACGCCTGCGGTTCAATCTGATCCCCGTCCGTCCAACGCGTGAGCACATCGGTACGGTCCCGGCGAATGTCGTAATAGTACAGATCGTACGATTTGGTTTTGGATGAATATTCACTCCACACAACGACGTTGTCGCCCACGCTGGCCCCGGTAATGTCAGCATTGGTGCGCACTTCCGTCTCGTCCTCATCGTCCAGGTCGTACAGGTAAATGCTGTCTTTTCCGGAGCGTTCCGTTACCCACAGCACGTAGTTGCCGTAAATGTCAACAGCCTTGGGGTTGCTCACCCTTGCAATATCCTCGGTTTTTTCCGTGGACAAGTCGGTTACGTACAGATCGCGGTCATCGTCGATCCACGCCAGCTTGCTGCCGTCCAGTTCGTACAGCGTGTCGGAAGGTTCGTCCTTGCTGCTCGTCACCCTCTTCTGGGTACCGCGGCGAATGTCGTACGCGATCAACGCTTCGTCCTCAGCGTCATACCAGACGACATAACGGTCGCTGACCAGGGGACGGCGCGGCTCCGAACCGGATTTGCTGATCACGGAACTGGTCTGCGTTTTTAGATCGTGCAGAACCACCGAAGATGATTTCTTGTTTTCATTGAGGTAGACCACATAGCGGTCATCGCCGTCCGGTTGGCTCGGTTCTCCGGACAAGCCGCCGATTGGGACCAACTCTTCTTCGTCCAAGTCGTACAGATAGAGATGCACCTTCTTGTCGCCGTCTTGTTTCGCAAAGATCACGTAATCGCCGTAAATGCGCGGCGGCAGCTTGTCGTAGACCTCTTCGTCCAACTCCTCCGCATCGTCGTAGTCTACATCGCCGATCATCAGTGCACCCTCTTCGATATACACGTATGTATCTCCGTACAGATGCGGGTATGCCTGCTCGTTGGAGTCGTCCGTCAGGCGCTTGTTTCGCTCGCGGCCGATCATGTAGACGTACAGGTCGTCGTATCGCTCGTCCTGGTAAATGATCTGGTCATCATAGATCGAGGGATTGGTCTGATGGCCGAGCGAGGTAACCGCTGCGCGTTCCCGTCCGCTCTTGATGTCGTAGTAGTAAATGTCGACGTTGCCGTTTCGACGGTCTTCCCACGCGACATACGAGGGGCTTACCGTCGGTTTGCTCGCCTGGCCGCTTGTGGAGATCCGGACTTCTTCCCCGGTATTGATATTGTAGAGGTAAATGTCGGATTTTCCGCCATGTTTGCCGCTCCAGGCCACGTAGTTTCCGGCCAGTTCCAGTTCCATCGCTTCTGTCGAGCCGTCCGTCAGGCGCACTTCCTTTTTCTTTGCGATGTCGTACAGGTAGACATCCGAACCGCCGTGACGGGAATCGATCCAGGACACGTACTTGCCATCCACGCGCAGGTGGGATTTGGCAGATTGCTTGTCCCCGATTTGACTTTCTTTATGCTCATCGAGATCATACAGAGTGATAACTTTTTCGCCCTCTGCGATCCAGACAGCGTAATCCTTGGAAATGTCAAAACCGGCTTTGGAAATGACCGGATTGCCTGAGTCGATGCGGACTTCTTCCCCTACGTAGTACGCAAAAGCCGGAGTCCCGCTCCACAGGGTCGTGGCCAGCAGCGCCGCCGCCAACAAACCTCGGATGGGGGTTCTCTTCATTGTAACGATTCCTCCTTTTGTGACGTTTCTCCCTCTTTTACCAATTATCCGACATATGGCAATGGATGTCAAAAAAAATCAGGCGCTATCGACAAGCGCCTGACGAACTATTTGCATGTTACTCCTGTTCCTGTTTTTCACTGGGGCAGCAGTCGCAGTTGCAGATCCCGTACAGCGTTTTCACCTGGTTGCTTTCAAAATGCTCGATAATCGTCCCACAACTCTGACAAACAATCGTACCCATATTCGAAATCCCTCCGCGTTCGTACTGCCTAAGCGCAGATCAGCCAAAAGTGACATCAAAATGTGATGGTACTTTTATATTAATATGACATACTAATGAGAGTCAATACGAAAAACACACACAATATCGCCAATTTAGTATGTCACATTTATCATTGACCACCGTGTCGCTTCAGCCACTCCAGCATCTGCCGCAGCACGTCCTCCCGCTCGGGTTCGTTCAGCACTTCGTGGCGCAGTCCGGGAAAACGGACAAAGGTGACCTCCGCCGGCAAGCCGGACGCAAACCGTTCCACTCCGTCCGGATCGACCAGTTGGTCATCTCCTGCCTGCAGCACCAGCACGGGAAGGTCAAGCCGCTCCCGCTCTTCCCAGGCGGCCCGCATGGCCCGGTTGAGCTCCTGGAACCAGCGGACGCTCACTTTGGAATAGATGTACGGATCGTTTACGTATTCCGCCTGCACCTGCGGATCGCGGGAGACCATGTCCGCCGTGATCCCGTTTGCCATCACCAGCCTGGGCATGGCGCGATCCAGCCATTGCGCCAGCCTGGCCTTCCACACTGGCACGTCGATCTTCAACTGCAGGCAGGGCGAACTGAGCATCAACCCGGCCAGCTGACGCCGCTTCTCATACCGCTGGACAAACCGCACCGCCACCAGACCGCCCATGCTGTGCCCCAGGAGAAAAACGGGCCGCTCGTCTCCAGCTGCCTTGAGCGCCCGCTCCGTCCAGGTTTCCACGGCGTCCAGATACTGTGAAAACGAATCAATGTGCCCCTTTTTCCCCGGCGAACGACCCCACCCGGGCAGATCCCCGCTGAATACATCCACGCGGTGGTCATTCAAAAAGGCCGCCACATGCTTGTAGCGTCCGTGATGCTCGCCAGTTCCGTGCACCAGCACGACCGCCGCGACCGGATCGGCGACCGTCCAGGCATGGAAATAGCTGTCCATTCTCCTCCCTCCCCAAGACAAAAACGGGCAGAAGGAATCCTTCTGCCCGATGTCAGTACTGGTTATCTTCCAACGGCACCGATGGCAAACACTCCTGGAAAAACTGCGACAGCATTTCTGCTTCATTCTGGCAGTCGATCCGAAAAACCTTTTTCAGGTACTCTGGATTGACCGCGTCCTCCGAACTGAGAAGAGTGGATTGCCCCGTCTGCATACAGATGACCAGCGGCTTACCATCAAACTTGTTGGTGAAGACGATCCCAAAGTCGTGCCGTGCAAGTTCCGTCGCAACACCGAAGAAGCGCACCTGAGCAGTCTCCGCAACGTCGTACAAGTGGTCGAACCGTTCCATCAGCAATCCCTCCTCATGGCATTGATGTCCGAAAAGCAAATTGATGAAATTTTCGGATTGTTTATCAGTATATCAAAAAAAGCGGCAGATTTCCACCCCTGCCCTCGCAGCAGCCTCGTGGCCGCACAAAAGCGCCTGGGTGTTCTGCCGCCTCTTTTGCTCACCAATCCTGCTGTGATCCTAGCTGATCAGATGGCGAAGGTTGGGAACGCGGTCCTCCCCTTCCTGAATCCAGCGAACTTTTTCCGCTCCATGCAACGATTGGGCGACAAACGACAAACATTCAAAGAACAGTTCCACAACGGCCGAACTGTACCGCTCCTCCAGCTTTTCCAGCGCATAGGTGAGCCGAAATATCGACGGTACGTTCCGCCTGCTCGCTTCGATCACTTCCCGTCCCTTCTGCGTCGGGTAGACGTGCACCACGCGCCCGTCCAGCTCCGACTTTTCGATCGAGACCATCCCTTTTTCCACCAGCTTTTTGATATGAATGACGATGGAAGACGGATGCCAAAAGGTCCATTCAGCGATCTGCGTCACGCGGACGCCTTCGTAGCAGTAAATGATCCAGAGAATATTCAATTGCACGGACGAATCCAGCTCCGCTTCCTTGGCCGCCCGTTCCCAGTCTTCCTTGTTGACGACATCAATGGCGCGCATCGTGTTTAATGCTTCATAAACGTTTCGAATTGAAACCTCGTGCATCGGGTCCATTCCTCCACGATCCTTTATCATTGTTTCTCTTTCCTGTAATGAATGTGATATTTATTTTACACTTTTCAGAAAAGACGCGCAATTATTTTCCTTGTAACATGTCGCATTGCCAATGAGTGGCAGGAAATGCTACACTAATCGCAAGAGATTCCCGGGACTAGGAGTGACGGCAATCGTGAACCTGAAATCGGCCTACATCTATTTCGTGGAAGGTTCCACAGCCACGAAAGCGGACATCGACGACGTCAAGGCAAAGTTTGAGCGATACATTGAGATGACGAAAAAAACGGGGGAACAACTGGGGTGGACCTACGCGGACGCCGCCTTTCCGTACGTGATCGAGGAGCGGCCGGAAGGGAAGGGTTCCTGGTTTTTGCTGAAAGGCAAGGATCCCAATCTTTACAAGGCCATCATCGTGGGCGTGGGCTCCCGCGAGGAGAACGGCCAGGAGCAGTTTTTCATTCAGGTCTCCCTGCCGGAGTCGGCCACGCACGGCGATATGAACAAGGCAAATGAATTCTGCCGCTATTTGGCCCGCGAATACAAGGCGGAGCTGCACCTGTTCAACAAACGCATCCAGTACTTCCAGCCGCGCAAACCGTGAGCGGCCGGACGACAAAAAAAGGCTCTCCCGAGTGGAGAGCCGTTTTAATGCGTACGTTGATCAAATCGGTTGAGATCGGGACAGCGAATAAAATCTGCCATCAACCATTCGAATCCCCAAATCCACACAGTAGCGCAAGCCCTGTGTGACGCCGTAGAGGATCCACTCCGATGAGCGGTGGTTAATGTCAAAGTCAGTGTAGAGGTCGGTGCCGTCGTTGCGGATCTCGTTGCGGTCTGTCACATCAAAGAGGCGGAGGACAAATGGCAGTTCGGCAAACGGGATGGCAAATTTCCGCTCCACTTCCCGTTCGAACTCCTTTGTCATGTGCCATTGGGCCAGGATCGAATGCTCATCTTTCCAGGCAATCCGTATACTCGGGCCTTCTATGTCTGTGGATGACCGCGCGGGATTTGTCTCCATTCGCTCCCATCGTTCCTTTCTCTCATGTACTTGCATCAGGGTGACGCAAAACGTCATTTGTTACTCATTATACCATGACAACAAGCCATGTGGAAACGCGACCAAGCCAATTTTCTCATTGGGCTATCGTCCGACGGTAAAGCTGTTTTCACCGACGGTGATGTACTCGTTGGACTTCTCTGTCTTCATCTGCAGCTGCACTTTGTACGTTCCGTACAGTTCCAATTTGGTGGAGACAAACGGTTCGGAGAAGTAGAAGCTGTTGGCGTTCAGCGTCGAGTACTTCCACTCTTTGCCGTGGTCTACCTCTTTGCCGTCCGGGCCGATCAGCACCAGGCGCAGCCTCAGGTCTTTCGTCACCGGCGCGTCATCCACCTCGACAAACACGTTAAACGTCCGGGGCACGTCCTTGTCGCTGTACCCTTTGATCGGATTGCTGAAAATGATGTTCTTGTTGCGGGATTGCTGAATGCCTTCCAGCACGAGAATATTGACGTTCGGCTTGACGATCTCCAGTTTTCCGGAGCGTTGATCGTACTCGACAAAGCCTCCCATCCGCTTGACCAGTTTCTGCATCGAAGCGCTCGTGGAAGCGGGCAAGCTGTCGACGATGCGCTCGCCGCTCAGATAGACCCGCATCGCGCCTTCGCCCAGGGCCGTGCTTCCAACTCCGGCGATCGTCAGCAACAACAGGGCAGACAACCATGCTTTCTTCATGTCACAATCCTCCAGTATGTTCTGCGCCTCTCTCAGCGCGTAATTTCCCAATTTCTTTTGCATTAACTTATACGCCCAAGCCGGCAAATAGTTGTGGTCGCCACGCAAACTTTTTTCACAATATCCACAATATCCACAGGCGGATCTCGTGCTGGAGGAAGGACTTATCAACACTCTATTCAGATAAAAGAAAAAGCGACTCGCGTGGAGTCGCTTCAGCATGCAGACAAAGTCCGAGGCGCATGGGAGATCGGGCCCGCTCGCTCGCTTGACGCCCAGCACAGAAGCGGATGAAGTCCGCTCCAAAACGAGACGCGGGGCCCATCCCTCCATGCGACGATGTACATTGTCTACGGCTTCGGTTGATGAATGGGTCGCTCAGATCGGCCATTCCTCCTGTCCGGACAGCCAGGTCAGATAGTCCGTCACCAGGCTGATTGCGATGTCGATCGCCCGCTCGTCCGGTTCGATCTTTGCATGATGCAGGCCGTAGGGGGTATTCACCCCGAGCCAGAACAAAAAGCCGGGGATTTCTGACAGGAAAAAGCCGAAGTCCTCTCCCGTCATCGCTTCGCTGCAGCGAATCGGCGTGATGTCCGGGCGCTGGGTGCCCACCCACTCCAGGAACTGCTCCGTCAGCAGCTCATGATTGTACACCTGGCAGTACCCGCAGCCGTAATCGATGGCAGCCGTGCACTCGAAACCCGCTTCGATACCTTTGACCAGCGCCTCGATGCGGCTTTTCACCCGGGCCATCGACTCCAGCGACATCGTCCGGATTGTTCCTTCCAACCGCGCTGTTTCCGCGATGATGTTCTGCCGGGTGCCCCCTTCGATTTTGCCCACCGTCACGACGGCCGCATCGAGCGGATCGACGTTGCGGGCCACAATCGACTGCAGCTGCGTCACCAGATGGCTGGCCGCCACCACCATGTCGTTTGCCTTGTGGGGAAAGGCCGCGTGCCCCCCTTTGCCGGTCAGCTCAATCATCAGCTCCGAGGTGTTGGCAAACAGGATACCCGGCTTGGTGGCGATGTGTCCCACCGGGTACTCCGGCGCGATATGCAGCGCAAAGATGCAGTCAGGCCGCCACTCAGCAAATTCTTCGCTCTCCATCATCGGCTTGGCGCCGCCCGGTCCTTCTTCGGCCGGCTGAAACACGAAGAGCAGATCGTCATCGACGGGATGGTGCACAAAATGGGTCAGAATGCCCAGCCCGATCGCCATGTGCATGTCGTGGCCGCAGGCGTGCATGTACCCCTCGTGCTTGGAGCGGAACGGATAGGTCGTCTCCTCCCGGATCGGCAGACCATCCATGTCCGCCCGCCAGGCGATCGTCCGCCTGGGATGAAGCCCGCGCACCCTGACGAGAATGCCGGTGCGCCAGGTCCTGATCTGCAGGCGCTCCTGCGGCAGCCGCTCCAGATAGTCCAGCAGGTAGCGCTGCGTTTTGTACTCCGCAAAACCGGGTTCAGGTATTTGATGCAAGTCGCGGCGAATCTGCACAAACGCAGAATCGGTCATCCCTCTACACTTCCTTTCCGGTGCCGAGCGCCGTCAGCTGACGGGCAAACTCGTCGATAAACCGGTCCACATCTGCCCGCTTCAAGGTAAGCGGAGGCAGCAGGCGGACGATCGTCTTTTGCGTCACGTCGACGAGGAAGCCCGCAGCCAGCAGGTTTTGCTGCAGCCGGGCCGCTTCTTCGGGTGTAACGTTCAGCGGAATGCCCACCATCATCCCTTTGCCGCGCAGTGCATGAAGCTGCTCCGGCAGGCGGTGTCTCAGCTCTTCCAGACGGCCCCACAGGTAGCCGATCACGTCGCTCACCTGGTCACAAAAAGCCGGGTCGAGCAATTCGTCCAGCACCGCATTGCCCAGCGCGGCGGAGAGCGGCGAGGGCGCAAAGGTGGTGCCGTGATCCCCCGGCTTGAACAGATTCATCAGCCGTTGGCCGGCGATCACCCCGCCGAGCGGCAGACCGCCGCCCACTCCTTTGGCAAACAGGATCAAATCAGGCGTCACTCCGGCGTGCTGATACGCGAACAGACGACCCGTTCGTCCCATGCCGGTCTGGATTTCATCCATGGCAAACAGCACGCCCTCTTCCCGGCAGATCGCCTCCGCTTCCCGCAGAAACGCTTCGGAAAGCGGCACCACACCGCCGGAGCCGAGCACCGGCTCCATCAGGAGGGCGGCTGGCTTTTCGCTGCGGCAGACGGCGCGAAGCTGTTCTGCGTCTTCTGCATCCAGCTCGTAGACGGGAAAGTCAGGCTGGGGAAAATCCTGATAGACATGGGGCTGCCGCGTCAGCCGCACCGCTCCCAGCGTGCGCCCATGGAAGCTATTGCGCAGGACGGCGATACCCGACCGGCCGGCCCCCTCCGCTTTTGTCCATTTGTGAATCAGCTTGATCGCCGCTTCCGTCGCCTCCGCCCCGGAGTTGGAGAAAAAGACCTTGCCGGGGATGGTGTTGTCGATCAGCCGCTGTGCCAGCCGGATCGCCGGCGGGTTGAGAAAGATGTTGGAGATGTGCAAAAACCGCTCGCCCTGCTCCCGGAGCGCCTGGACAATCCGCGGATGTGAGTGGCCGAGAACATTGACGGCCAGTCCGGTAAACAGGTCAAGATACGCCCGGCCGTCGGTGTCGTACAGGTAGTTGCCCTCTCCTCTGGCGATTGCGATCGGCAGCCGTTTGTACGTCGGGACGATGTACTGTTCGTCGAGTGAACGCCAGTCCGTAGCCATCTTCTCACTCACGCTCCTACAGTTGCCGCAGCTCCTGCTTGATTTCCGTCTTGGAGCGTGTCTTTTCGTCGATCTGCTTGATGATGCGCGCCGGAGTGCCAGCCACGACCACGTTCGGCGGAACGTCCTCGATGACGACCGCACCGGCAGCCACGACGGAACCTTTGCCGACGCGAACGCCTTCCAGAATCACCGCGTTGGCACCGACTACCACGTCGTCTTCAATCACGACAGGCTGGGCGGACGGCGGTTCGATCACGCCTGCGATGACTGCACCGGCACCGATGTGGCAGTTTTTCCCGATAGTGCCGCGGCCGCCGACCACCACGTTCATGTCGATCATCGTTCCTTCTCCGATGACAGCGCCAATGTTGATCACGGCCCCCATCATGATGACGGCGTTGTTGCCGATGCTCACCTGGTCGCGGATGATCGCGCCCGGCTCGATGCGCGCCTGGATGCCTTTCGTGTCCAGCAGCGGAATGGCGGAGTTGCGGCGGTCGCTTTCCACCACGTAATCGGCGATTTTATCCTTATGCTGTTGCAGCACCGGCTCGATTTCCTTCCATTCGCCGAAGACCACGCCCGTGCCGTTGCTGATAAACGTTTTGGCGCTTGGGCCGAAGTCGATGCCGTCCAGCTCCCCTTTCAGGTATACCTTCACCGGCGTTTTCTTTTCGCTTTTTTGAATAAACGAGATAATTTCATGCGCATCCATCATGTTCACTGTGAATCTCCTCCATCACATGTATGTGAAAATGTAGAAAAAGCAATGAGTGCAGACGCTATCCTCATTGCTTTTTTGATACCTGAAAGCAAACCGTAAATAGCGCTCCACGAAAGGCCGTGCCTTTCATGACAGGGCGACCGTTGTTCACGGGAACCCCAGCCCTCGCCGTCCGAGGGGTACGGCCAGAACTTCGGCGCCTTGGCCTTTCCGTCTTTCCACGCCCCCCGCGTTTGTATGGCAAGACGTACTCTTCCGCAGCGCACCTCTATTTGTTAATGGTTATGGAATTTCCTTTTACTCTATCAAAATCCTCCCCGGGTGGCAACATCTGAATGAAGAAGAAGCGAAACATAATAGTTGACAACGATAATCATTTTCATTATCTTGTAATTGAAAATGATAACCATTATCTATTCGGAGGGCTTATGAAAACGATAATTCTCGTTTATGCAAGCATGACAGGAAACACCCGGGAGATGGCCGATGCGATCGTCGAGGGCATTCGCTCGGCGGGAATCGAACCGGAGGTAAAGGAAGTGCTGGACTGCTCCGCTTCCGATTTGGCCGACTATGACGGCATTGTGCTTGGTGCCTACACGTGGGGAGACGGAGAACTGCCAGACGAGTTTCTGGATTTTTACGAAGAGATGGAAGGGCTTGACCTGCGGGGCAAAAAAGCGGCGGTATTCGGCTCTTGCGACTCCGGCTACGAAAAAGTGGGAGCCGCCGTCGACATTCTGCTGGAAAAAGTAACTGCGCTGGGCGCAGACGTCCCGTTGAACGGGTTGAAGGTGGAACTGTCCCCGTCCGCCCAGGAGAAGGAAACCTGCCGGGAATTCGGACGTTCGTTTGCACAGTCGCTGATGTAGCAAAAGAGCGCTAGCGCCCCATCCGTACGGTTCCGGCCAATCTGCCAAGCCGTCTTTTCAAAAAGGACGCATACGTGATACACTGGCGGTCCAGATTCTATCAAGAGGATAAGGAGGACCGCCCCATGTCTTCACAGGCACCCAGCGTGTACATCCGCCCCCTGACGGCAAATGACGCACCGGCCATGTTGGACCTGCGCGTTCGCAATCAGGCGTTTCTTCAACCGTTTGAACCGATCCGTCCCGCGTCGTTTTTTACCCTGGAGGGACAGCGGGAGCAGCTGGCGTCCGCCGAGCGCGACTTCGCGGCGGGTACCGCCTACGCATTTGGCGTTTTTCTGCGTGAAGGCGACGAGCTGATCGGCCGCGTCAACCTTACCAACATCGTGCGTGGCGCCTGGCAAAACGCCACCATCGGCTACTTTCTCGACCAGTCATGTGGCGGACGCGGCTGTATGACGCAGGCCGTCAGGCAGGTGCTGGATTTTGCGTTTGCCAAAGCCGAACTGCACCGCGTACAGGCGGCGGTCATGCCGCGCAACACGGCCTCCATCCGCGTGCTGGAAAAGACCGGCTTCCGCCGGGAAGGGCTGTCGCTTCGGTATCTGCAGATCAACGGCGTCTGGGAAGACCACCTGATCTTCGCGATCACGAGCGAGGAGTGGGCGTAAAGCGGCCAGTCCCGTGCCGCCCTGGCAGCGGGAAAGCCGGAGCGCACGGGACATCCTGCCCGTCAGGCTCCGGCTTCTTCCTGCCTCAGCCGCTCCAGAATCCGCCGCTTGCGGTACAGCATCCGGCCCGTTTCCGCCACATCCTGCACGGTGGAGCGGTTCAGGTAAGCGCCAAACAGCATGCCCGCCACCGGTACCATCTGAAACAGCTTTTTCCATCCAAAGTTTTCCGTGTACGTCACCACCACTTCCCGCCAACCTTGCAGTTGGGCAATGACATCCCGCTGTCTTTCGGGCTCGTCAAAGCGGGAGAGCTCCTCCAGGATCGCGCGCTTGCCGACAATGTCGGAAGAGGCAAATTGCAAACATTTGACGATGAACAGCCGCTCCCGTTTTTCCTCCGGGCGGTATCCGTAACAGAGTGCCATCTCCTGCAGCACCTTGAGCGAGGTGCCCAACAGCAGCGGAACGTCGATCGCCAGGGTGAACAGGCCGCCCACCCCCGTTGTCGCTCCCTGCACCGTGGCAAATGCGGCGCGGGATGACACTATTTCCGCTGCCACCTGGTCCATGCTGGCCAGCGGCAATCCCTTGACGTCCTCCTGCTTGGGCCGTCCCTTACCCTGCTGGGCCTCCTGAAACCGCGCATACACCGCCTCATCGCTTACCAGATAGGTACCCCCCTGTTCCAAAAAGGCGGCCATTTCATCGACAGCCGTCCCCAGCTTTTCCCTGACGACGGCAGGCGTAATGCGGTCCAACAGCACAAATGGCAGCCGGCCCAGCTTTTCCCAGAACCACAGGTCCTTCTGATCCCGTTCCCACGCTTCCACTTCGTTCAACGCCCGCAAGAGCATCTCTCTCGTCTCCATGCTGACTCTACTCATCTCCTTACCCGCGCGTCTGCCCCTCTCTGCCCGGCTGTGCGGCCGTTTTACGTAACCGGCAGCGGGTGCGCAGCATCGCTTTTGCAAAGGCCTCCAGTTCTGCGAGAGACGCAAATCCCTCAAAGACCTCACATCGTTCTACGATCCCCAGCTTGAGATGTTTCACCGCGCCGTCCTCCAACCGGAACCCCAGCTTTTCCAATACGCTGCGCTCTTCGTCGGTCACGATTTTCTCTCTCCTTTCCGGCTATGGGGCGGTTTTCCGCTCCTGCCTGCCGGCCTCTGTCTGGCGCAAGCGGGCGATGCCCTCGCGGCACACGCCGTATTCGTACCAGGAGCACCCGGCGCAGAGGAAGGCCAGATCGTCCGGTGCCACCAGGCGGCGGGTGCGCTCCACCAGTTCCGACTTGAGGTAGACCTCTCCCGCCGTCAAGCCCAGATGGGTAAGAACGTTTCGGTCCAGCGTCTGCACGTGCTCTTCCGAATCGGGGGAAGCTTCGCACCGTTCCGCTCCCTTGTTGGGACACGCCTGGCACGCGTCGTCAAAGTCCTGCACCACCCGGATGGGAAAATCCTGCCGGGGATCGCGGATTCGCTCGACGATTTCCCCCATTTTGGCGACAAACGCGGGGCTGTACCCCATCCCCTGAAACCCGTGAACGCACAGCAGATGATGGCCGCGCAGCACAATCGGTTCCATACGTTCCTCCTCCCTGCCGACATCCGGCATCTTTTCCCTGGTTTTATCGTACTGCTTTCACCATCCCGCCACAAGGCGGCTGCCGGGACAGGCATAATGCTGGCGCTGCCGGCAAACGCTAGGGACAGCCCAAATGAAAGGAGGCAGGATCGATGGACAAGCGGACGGACGAGCGCAAACCGAATCGCAATCCGAAGCACGAACCGACCATCGCGCCCGGGATGGAGATGGACGAGTTGGAAGAAAAGGCGACGGAAGAAGAAATAAAAAACGGCGACTCCACCTCGGTAACCACGCTGTATCTTGACCGAATATAGGAGCATAAATAGGTAAAAACTATACATTTCATCATTTTTATAGATTTGACGAATAACCCCTCCACTGGTACAACGATACCAAGGAGGGATTTTCCATGCATGTAGAGAACCGCTGGAACGCACGGCTGTACGACAGCAAGCTGGACTTTGTCTCCCGGTTTGGCAAAGGCGTGCTGGAATGGCTTCAGCCGCAGCCGGGGGAAACGATTCTCGACCTGGGCTGCGGAACAGGTGATCTCTGTGCCGAGATGGCCAAGGCCGGGGCTGTGCCGACAGGAATGGACCTGTCAGCCGAGATGATTGACACGGCGCGGAGCAAATACCCTGCGCTGCGGTTTTTCGTCGCCAACGCCGAGACGTTTGTGACGGAGGAGTTGTTTGACGCCGTCTTTTCCAACGCCGCCCTGCACTGGATGAAGCGGCCGGAAGCGGTCATCCGCCAGGTGTGGCTGGCGCTGAAGCCGGGCGGACGGTTCGTGGCCGAATTTGGCGGAGCGGGCAACGTGGAACGGGTCGTCCAGGCCATCCGCACCGTCCTGGCAGACAAGGGGCGCGATGCGGACAGCTGCAACCCCTGGTACTTCCCCGGCATCGGCGCCTACACCTGGCTTTTGGAACAGCAGGGCTTTGTCGTCAAACTGGCGCAGCACTTTGAACGGCCCACAAAGCTCCCGGACGGAGAACAGGGGCTGCGCCACTGGCTGGATGCATTCTGCGGCCCGTTTTTTGCCGACATGCCTCCGCAGGAAAAAGACGAAACCTGCGCGATGATCGCCGAACGACTGCGTCCCGCCTTGTTCCGCGACGGCTCCTGGGTCCTGGACTACTGCCGAATCCGGGTCGCCGCCATCAAGCCGCCCGAGCAAAGGCCGCTGCCGTAAAGCGGATTGGCTGAACAGCAGGGCGTCCAAACAAACAACCCGCCTGCTCTGCCGCAATGGCACAAGCAGGCGGGTTTCATTTGAGCCGGAGGCGTGCCGACGCGGCCGTGCTAGAAGACGTCGCCGCCGTTCATCATCAGCACTTCCTCGCCTTCCTCAAGGCCGCTCTTGATTTCGATGAACTCTGCTCCTTCGATCCCGATCTCCACTTCTTTTGGCGTCGGCTCTCCGGTTTTTGGATCCTTCACCATGACCGTTCCCTTGCCGTCCTCCAGCACTTCGACCGCCTGCAGCGGCAGCCGGAGCACGTTTTCCTTTTTCTCGACGTAAATGTCGCAGTCGCCGGTCATGCCGTGCTTCATCTCAGCGGCATCAGTCAGCTCGATTTTCACCGCGAAGCGCACCGACTTGTCCTCTTTCGTCCCCTCTTTGGGCACGTCCACGACCTTGCCGATAAACGGCTTGTTGCCAAACGCCGTCACGTACACCTCGGCCGTCTGACCCACCTTGATGGACGGAATGTCGATTTCATCCACACCCGCCACAAAATACACGGCGCTGCTGTCCATGATGACCATAGCCGGCTTGCTGGAGTCCGGCGTCTCTCCCGGTTTGACCTCCACCTTGGTGACTACCCCGCTGATTGGCGCCGTCACCTGCTTTTTCGCGATCTCCCGCTTCTTCTGCTCGAGGGACAAAAGCGACTCTTTCAAGGACAGTTCCTTCTCCTTCAGGTCCAGTTCGGAGGCGGACATGTCCATTTTCGCCAGCAGTTGACCCGCCTTGACCTCGTCGCCGTTTTCCACTTCCACCTTGCCGACCTTGCCGTGGGTGCCGGCCACAATCTCCACGTCGTCCGGGTCTTCAAACGGCGTCGCCACCTGGCTGGCGAACAGAACGCCGCTTGGATTGACCCACTGTACCTCTCCCAGGTCTCCCACGTACAGAGCTCCCGGCTTTTTCACCAGCACTTCCACGTCGTGAACGCCACCGACGCCTTTTTCCTTCTTGCCGACCAGGTCGACCTTGGTCACCGTTCCGTCGAGAAAGATCATCGACGAGGAGATAAACACTTTCACCTTTTGGCCCACCTTGAAGTGCTCTGCTTCAAAGGCGGAAAATTTTCCGGTAATCTTCAGGTGTTCGGTGTCAACCAGTTTGGCGACCACGGTATCCGGCGTCACCGTGTCTCCTTCCTTGACCAGCACTTCCTTCACCTTGCCGCCCATGGAAAAGACAATCTTGTCCTTCCGGTTTTTCAAATCGTTCAATTCCCGCTTGGCGCGGACGATGCTCAACTCCTGCTTTTGCAGCTCCAGGGCGGCGTCCGAACTGTCGATGGAGAACAGCGGATCTCCCTTGTTCACGCGCTGCCCTTCTTTCACGAAGACCTGCTCCACCTTGCCGGACAGTTCCGGTTTTACTTCCTCGCGCGCCTTTACTTCCACGGTACCAGAGGCAAAAATGGTCTTTTTCACGTCCCCCCTGTCCACGACTGCGGTGGGAAAGGAGGGCGGCTCCTCCTGAGTCTGTTCGGCTGCCGCGTCTTTGGAGCCGAGATAGTGATAGCCGGCGTATCCGCCACCGCCCAACAGGACAATGACTGCCGAAAGAATGATCCACGTTTTCTTTTTCATACTCCCTATCCCCACATTCTTTAATCAGATCGAATCGCTTGCAGCGCGCTCAACCGGGAGGCGCGGATGGCTGGGAAAATACCCGCCAGCAAACCGATGACAAACGAAAATCCGATGGCGAACAGAGACAGCCACGTCGGAATGATGGCCAGGCGCAGTTTCTCCTCTCCCTCGGGTCCGCCGAAGCCGATGTTGAGGCTGTCCATGATGCCGCCCGCTTCTCCAAAGTGGTTGACCAGCTCCACCGCTCCCCAGGCGATGCCGAGGCCGGCCAGTCCGCCAATCAATCCGATGAAGCCCGATTCCATCAGGAACAGCCAGCGTATGTTGTACACGGTGGCGCCGATCACCTTCATGATGCCGATTTCCTTGGTCCGTTCCAGAATGGACATGATCATCGTGTTGACAATGCCGATCGTGGCGACCAACAGCGAGACGGCGGCAATTCCGCCCAGCACGATCTGGATGATGAAGAAGAACTTGTTGATCTGCTCCAGTTCGCGAGCCGGCGACCAGACTTCAAACCCGCGCTCCTTTAGCGCCTGTACAACGCTCTCCACTTTTTCGCGCGATTCCACCTTCACCGTCATCTCGTCAAACTCAAAGCTGTCCTGCTTCGCAGTCTCGCGGTTGCGCCGGGTGCTGCCGCCTCCATCGCCAAATTCGTCGCCCCGGGTGCGGTTGAGCCAGTCGTTGATCTCTTTTACCAGGCTGAGCGGCGCATAGACCGCGTGTCCGTAGCGGTGGTTGTCGTCCTGCCGCAGTTGGCCGACGACTCTCACGCGGATTTCTTTCTTTTCGAAGTGCGGCTCGTCGTCGATCCGGTACTCGCGCGTCAGCACGATCGTAGCCGTCTTGTCGACGAGATTGAACGACTGAGGGGCATCGCCACCGTTAAAACCAGGGCGCATGATCTCCATTCCCCCGCCCCGTTTGGCGTCCGCGCTTCTCCGCCGCGCTTCCCGCCGCTCCTTTTCCACGTCCCGTAAAATGGTGGGAACTCGGTAGGCCACGACGATTTCCTGCGGCGATCCGCTCAGGTAGCTGCCTTTTTCCACGTCATCCTTGCGGTAGGCGGCCGATTCGTGCACGTCCACTCCGACTACCTCGACATACCCTTCTCGCCTGCCCACTTTCAGCTTGGTTTCCCCGTGTATCCGCTTGATCGGCATGACCGCCGCCACGCCGGGTATGCCCTTGATCACCCGCACTGCTTCCATGTTCAGCTTTTTCCGCTGGTCGTCCGGGATAGGCTCGTCCTTTTCGTAATTCCAATACGCCGGTTCTACGTCCAGCTCCGTCAGGTTGCCGAAATTCTCCAGGCTTTTGACGGCATTTTCCTTCAGTCCCAGACTGAGGGCGATCATCGCCACAATCGCGGCCGTCCCGATCATGACGCCGACGGAGGTCAGCGCCGTGCGCAGCTTCATGCGCCACAAGTTTCGCCAGACGATGCGAAACGAATCCAGAAGTTTCACAGTAGGTTCACCTCATGCCCTCTCTCATGCCGGTTTGGTCCGTTTTTGCACGACCCGTCCGTCCTGCAGATAGATGACGCGGTCGGACTGTTCCGCCACTTCCTGTTCGTGCGTGACGATGATAAACGTCGTGCCGTTTTCGCGGTTCATCCGCTTCATCAACGCCAAGATTTCCTGCTCGGTTTTGCTGTCCAGATTCCCGGTCGGTTCGTCGGCAAGCACAATGCTGGGCTGGTTGACCAGGGCGCGGGCGATGCTGACCCGCTGCTGCTGCCCGCCGCTCAGTTCGTTTGGCTTGTGGTCCATCCGCCCTTCCAACCCGACGCGTTCCAGCATCTCCTTTGCTTTGGCCCGCCTGCTTTTGCGGCTTTCGCCGGCAAAAATCAGCGGCAGTTCCACGTTTTCCAGCGCGGTCAGGTTGGGAAGCAGGTTGTACGATTGAAAAATAAAGCCCATGCACCGGCGGCGAAACAGACACAGTTCATTCTCGTTCAAGCGGGAGATTTCTTCCCCATTGACGAAAATCCTTCCCTCGTCCGGTTTGGTCAAACCGGCCAGCAGGTTCAACAGCGTCGACTTGCCCGATCCGGACGATCCGCACAGGGCGACAAACTCCCCTTTGTCGACGTGCAGATTGATGTCGAACAGCACGGGCACCTTGATCTTGCCCGTCCCGTAGCTGTGATTGACGCCGTTCACCGTCAATTCGCCTGTTCCGTTGGCCATCTCGTTTTCCACCTCGTTTGTCGATACGTGTAAAATTGGCATCCTTTATCTATAGACGCAGTAACTGGAGAAATGTAACGCGACTTGGTAAATATTTTCTTGTTCACGCAAACGCAATACTTTCTTCATGAAAATGTAACACCGCGGTGATCTAATACATGCTGCTCGTTGATACAATAAAGGTGTGAAGAAAAACGAGAGAGGGCGGATAGATGATGAGAATCTATCGGTTTTTGTTTGAAACGGCGTCACGTCAATGGATTGAAATCATCAAGGCACCCAGCATGTTTGAGGCAGCCAAAGAGGCCAAGCGCCTCGCCTCGAAGCGCGCCAAGGCCATGTCCACTCCGATCACCTTCTCGTTCCATCACATTGCATCTGTCTGAAAAAGTAACCCTACATAGAAAATCGCCCACGATATCGAAACGCTTCTCCCCGCCGGAGAGGCGTTTTTTCATGGGACGAACGTATTGACACCGCCCTGGTTTTCCACTTCAATTTAGGTAGAACGTAAACGAACCGCACCATCAGTTGCGGCTGGAAAAGGGAGACATCTGCCATGACGATTCGCAAAGCGTTAACCATCGCAGGATCTGACACCAGCGGCGGCGCCGGCATCCAGGCTGACCTGAAGACGTTTCAGGAGCTGGGCGTCTACGGAATGACCGCCCTGACCGTAATCGTAGCGCAAGATCCGCACAATTCCTGGTTTCACGAGGTGTTTCCGATCGACCTCGGCACTCTGGAGAAGCAGTTGGAAACGGTTCTCTCCGGCATCGGCGTCGATGCCGTGAAAACCGGCATGCTGGGTACGACGGAGCTGATCGAGCTGGCGGCCCGGAAAATCGACCAATACCAATTGAAGAACGTCGTCGTCGACCCGGTGCTCGTCTGCAAGGGAGCGGACGAAGTGCTTCACCCGGAAGTGGCCGACAGCCTGCGCGACGTCCTCGTTCCCCGGGCTACTGTCGTGACGCCCAACCTGTTTGAAGCCGGTCAGTTGAGCCAAATGGGGGCGCTCAAAACCGTCGACGACATGAAAGAAGCGGCCAAGCGCATTCACGACAAAGGGGCGGCCTACGTGCTGGTCAAAGGCGGCGGCAAGCTCGCGCACGAAAAAGCGATTGACGTCCTGTACGACGGCCACACATTTGACATTCTGGAAGGCGAGCGGATCAACACCACCTACACGCACGGCGCCGGCTGCACCTACTCCGCCGCCATCTGTGCGGAGCTTGCCAAAGGCAAATCGGTGCGCGAGGCGGTAGCGGTAGCCAAGGCGTTCATCACCGAAGCGATCCGCCATTCTTTCCCGCTCAATCAATACGTCGGACCGACACATCACGGCGCGTACCGCAGCCTGCAACACAACTGACAGCAAAAAACTCCAATCCGTCCGCTGCTTCGGACAGATTGGAGTTTTTTTGTGTTACGCTTCCTTTTTGATCGCCAGCTCCACCGGCTGCTGTGCAGAACCCGGTTTTTTTCGCATCGAGCTGACCGTGTACACGAACAGCGCGCTCCAGATCAAGCCGAAGCTGACCAGGTGAACGCCGCCAAATGTTTCGCCAAACAGGAACACCGCCATGAACAGCGAGATCGACGGGGCCAGGTACTGGATAAACCCCACCGTGGACAGCGGCAGCAGCTTGGCCGCTTGAGCGAACCAGAAGAGCGGCAAGGCCGTCGCCACGCCAGACAGCGTCAACAGTGCAATCTGCCAGCCTGTCACGTGGGAAAGCGTGTCCGTCCCGCTGACGTGCAGCGTCACCAGGTACCCCAGCGCCACCGGAGCCACCACCAGCGTTTCCCAGGCCAGACTGATGATCGCGTCCGTTTTTATCAACTTTTTGACCAGCCCGTAGCAGGCAAACGTCAGTGCGAGGGAAATCGCGACCCACGGTACCCTGCCGTAGTGCGCGGTCATCACGGAAACGCCGGCTGCGGCCAGCGCAATCGCCATCCACTGCCCCTTTCCCAGCCGCTCTTTGAGGAACAAGACGCCAAAAAGCACGTTCAGCAGCGGGTTGATGTAGTACCCGAGGCTGGTTTCCAACACGTTGCCGTTGTTGACCGCCCAGATGAAAATCAGCCAGTTGGCGCTGATAAACAGCGAACACAGGAGGAGCGCCCCTCTCTCCTTCGCCGTCGAAATCGCCTTTCGCATCTGCAGCCAGCGCTTCGTCACAAACAGCAGTACGGCAACAAAAACGAGGGACCAGACAATTCGGTGGGCGAGAATCTCCCACGCGGCCATTTCCTGAAACACCTTCCAATAGAGCGGCAGCAGTCCCCAGGCCAAATAGGCCCCCACCGCGTAGAAGACACCCTTTCTCATCTCTCCAGCCTCCATGAATTATTTGCTCTGTCATCTCTAGTGTAGCTGAAGCAGGCCGGAACAGCTATCTATTAACATGCAGCATATTGGCCGGGAGAAGGCACATGCTTGCACGCCACGGCAGTTGTTTAGCATGGTAACGAATCATCACAGCAGTATGATAAAGATATGTGTAAAATTTTATTTTATCATTTCTAAATCTCATGTACAATAATTTTCGCATACTTATGTTTTGTCACAAGAAAGGAACGTTTGCTTATGAGTTACTGGCGATCCGTGCTGCTCGTCCTGGCCGGCGCGTGCAGCTACGGCGTGCTTTCTGTCATCATGAAATCCGCCTTTTCCGCCGGTTTTACCCCGGTCGAATTAAGCGGCGGGCAGCTTGTGTTCGGGACGCTGATCATGTCCGGCGTCGCGCTGTTCCTGTCCAGGCAGCGGTTTCGGCTGCGCCACCTGCTGATCCTGCTGCCGTCCGGCCTGATGATGGCCGGCACCAGCCTGTTTTACCACCGGGCGGTCAGCGAAATCCCGGCCTCGCTCGCCATAGTGCTGCTGTTCCAGTTTACCTGGATTGGCGTGCTGATCGAGTGTATTGCCGACCGCAAGTGGCCCGGACCGGAAAAATGGGCCTCGCTGGTCCTCCTCGGCATCGGCACCGTGCTGGCCAGCGGCCTGATGGAATCCGGCCTGCATGACGTCAGCGCCACCGGTCTCATCTATGGTCTATTGTCCGGGTTTACGTTTGCGATGGTGATCTTTCTCAGCGGACGGCTGGCGCCGGACGTGAACCCGTATCTGCGCAGCGCCGTCTCCATTGGCATGGCCGCGCTCTGCCTGTCGCTGGTCTATCCGCCGACCTTCCTCATCAACGGCAGACTGTGGGACGGATTGCTGCCGTACGCCCTGCTGGTGGCCTGCTTCGGCTCAGCCATCCCGATTCTCTGTCTGTCGATCGGCGTGCCGCGTATCGGCAACGGATTGGCGACCATTCTCAGCGCAGCCGAACTGCCGGCAGTCGTGCTGCTCTCCAGTCTGGTGCTGCACGAACAGGTCAGCCTCTACAAGTGGAGCGGTGTGCTGTTGATCCTGGCCGCCATTGCCGTGCCGCAGATCAAGTGGAATCGGCTGGTCCATCCTGCCCGAAAGCCTCACCGGCATAAGATGTAAAAAAGGATACGGCAAGGCGCTGAACGGTTCAGCGCTTTTGCCTCATGCACCATGCGGGCGTGTCGACCGGATAACAGGTTGGCGCGCCTGTTTTTGTGCGCCTTCGCCCTCCCATACCCCAAAACGTGGCAGCCTTGAAAAGGAAGCGGCGAACTTAAGCGCATTTACTCGTCACAATATTGCGAAAGTGAAAGAGAAAGGCGTCCGCCCGTGGAAAAGCGGCCTGGTACAGAAACGATTCAAAATCAAAAAGCCCGGCGTTTGCAGCGGTTTGCTGCACTCACCGGGCTATGTGAACATAGATGGTGCGGTCGGCGAGACTCGAACTCGCACGGGTCGCCCCGCCACCCCCTCAAGATGGTGTGTCTGCCAATTCCACCACGACCGCATGTGTCTGGGTTGGGGACGTCCTTTGGTGAATAAAAAAAATGGGGCGATCGATGGGAATCGAACCCACGAATGCCGGAGCCACAATCCGGTGCGTTAACCACTTCGCCACGATCGCCATGTACATATGGTAGCGGTGGAGGGGCTTGAACCCCCGACCTTTCGGGTATGAACCGAACGCTCTAGCCAGCTGAGCTACACCGCCAGAAACATTTGGAGCGGGTGATGGGAATCGAACCCACGCGACCAGCTTGGAAGGCTGGGGTTCTACCACTGAACTACACCCGCACGCGTTATCGGCCAGCGCAGCAGATCGGATGCTGCTCTGCGCCGCCCGTTGCTGATGAGAATAAGAATGGTCGGGAAGACAGGATTTGAACCTGCGACCTCTTGGTCCCGAACCAAGCGCTCTACCAAGCTGAGCCACTTCCCGACGTGGAGGTGAGACACGGGCTGTGCCAACTTCCCACCTCTTGCTATGGCGTGCCCTGAGAGATTCGAACTCCCGACCTTTTGATTCGTAGTCAAACGC
>ERZ1673765.10-NODE-10-length-129763-cov-57.437768_pt1 | contig 129763 bp, 144 predicted proteins | sample MGYA00580144_ERZ1673765 | MGnify/ENA primary metagenome ERZ1673765 (study PRJEB41219, sample SAMN04549638) | soil metagenome | isolation source: soil | place: USA:California, San Francisco Bay NWR | collected 2009-02-09 ...
ACTTATCCACTCCAATGATCCTTTGCACCATGCATATCCAGTTTTCAGGGAATGAGGTACAGCCTTCTCAACCATGTCGTTGGGAAGGCTGTTTTGTTTTCCCCCTCTTACTCGAAAAAGAGGGGGTTGTTTTTTTGCATTTGCTTCAGAATAACCGTAGGCAAGGTGTACGCATGGCTGTCGAGGAAGCACTCCACGAGATAGCGCTCCGCGTAGGAGGAAGTTAGCGCCAGCTCCCCCCACCACTCCGTTTCGTACCGGCAGAGCATGCTGAGCACGTACAAAATCAGGTAGTGGCTGGCCCAGGTTGGCAGAGGAAGTGTCTCCGGCGCACCGTTCCAGAAAAACAGGGAGCCGTGATGAAAAGAAAACAGCGGGTGCCTTTCCCATTCCGAAAGAGCGGCCGAAGTGACAACCGCTTCCCTGCCGATGCTGTCTGCCCATTCAAACAGGAAAGCGTCGCAGCCGTCGGGAACAAGCCGTCGAATATACTGTCGAAGCGTCTCGGGAGAATATGCCAGCGGCCCGTCAGAACCGGTGGGGAACGCTATTCGATACACGGTTCCCTGTTGGTCATCGTGTGGCGTTACGATGCCCAGGTCAAGGCGGACCCACGGCGATTTTCTTCCGGTAACGACTGCATACGGACCGCTCAACTCCGACAAGGACGCAAACAGTTCATCCAGCGAGTACCGATCATTGAGGGGCGTAGGAGCGAACAGACGGGCCAGGTGTGCGAACAATCCTTCCTTTTGCGGCCGAACTTCATCCTCCAACAGATGGTATACTCCGCGCTTCCGCTTGCGCGTGGTCACGCCGTGCTGCAGCACGCGGCTGTTTTGCGGATAGTCAGGGTCGCAGGTAATCAGCCATCCTTTCAGCAGATGCACATACCCGTAAAACAGCAGCAGCGGGCGAACCGAGAGCGAGGCGCCATGAGCCGTTTCGTAAAACTGCCGCGCCTGCTGCCAGGTGTATAAAAAGCGGGTGCTCTGCTGGAACGCCAGGCGGTCGGGGTGCGGCAGCCCCCTAGATTGGTAGCAGTGGGACAAATACCTGCGCGCGGCTGGCTCCGTTTCCAGCAAGCGCAGTGTGGTCCATGCATCCTGCATCGTCATCACCTTTGGTTAACTTTCGTAAAATGGTAACGCTTTCTTGGTATTTTTTTTTGATTTATCTGGATAATTGACGGCATACCCGAACGATACAAGCTTTCCTTGACAGTAAATTAAGCCGTTTGTTACACTGGCGATAAATATTTTGGCGAAAGGAGCTTATTATTGTGCGGGAAGACAAATTCGTGAAAGAAGGTTTGACGTTTGATGACGTTCTCCTCATTCCGGCCAAATCGGAAGTGCTTCCCCGGGACGTCGACATCACGACGAAGCTGAGCGAAAACGTTACCTTGAACATTCCCCTGATCAGTGCCGGCATGGACACGGTGACAGAATCTAAGCTCGCTATTGCCATGGCTCGTCAAGGCGGTCTCGGGATTATCCATAAAAACATGACCATTGAACAACAAGCCAGTGAAGTGGATCGCGTCAAGCGCTCGGAAAGCGGCGTCATCACCAATCCGTTCTCGTTGACTCCGGACCATACCGTCGCCGATGCGGACCAGCTCATGGGCAAATACCGCATTTCCGGCGTCCCCATCGTCGATGAGCAGAACCACCTCATTGGGATTCTTACCAACCGGGACCTTCGTTTTGTGCACGACTTTTCCACTCCCATTAAAGAAGTCATGACCAGAGAAAATCTGGTAACGGCTCCTGTCGGAACGACGCTGCAGCAGGCGGAAGCCATCCTGCAGAAACACAAGATCGAGAAACTGCCCTTGGTGGACGAAAATAACGTTCTCAAAGGGTTGATTACCATCAAGGACATCGAGAAAGCGATCCAGTACCCGAACGCTGCAAAAGACAAGCAGGGACGTCTTCTTTGCGGTGCGGCAGTCGGTGTGACAGCCGACACGTTTGAACGGGCGGATGCGCTGGTGAAGGCTGGCGTAGACGTACTGGTGGTGGATACCGCACACGGCCACTCTATCAACGTCATCAACACCGTGAAGAAGTTGAGACAAGCCTATCCGGACCTGACCATCGTGGCGGGTAACGTGGCTACGGGTGAGGCAACCCGCGACCTGATCGAAGCAGGTGCCTCCGTGGTTAAGGTAGGGATTGGACCCGGCTCCATCTGTACCACGCGTGTCGTAGCCGGTATCGGCGTACCGCAGATTACCGCCATTTACGACTGTGCGCGCGTTGCCCAAGAGTACAATATTCCAATTATTGCCGATGGCGGCATTAAATACTCCGGTGACCTGACAAAAGCGATCGGCGCGGGCGCGTCGGCCATCATGATCGGCAGCCTGTTCGCCGGAACCGAGGAAAGCCCCGGAGAATTCGAAATTTACCAAGGCCGCCGGTTCAAGGTGTACCGCGGCATGGGGTCGATCGGTGCAATGAAAGCGGGCAGCAAGGACCGCTACTTCCAGGAAAACGAACAAAAACTGGTTCCGGAAGGCATCGAAGGCCGCGTTCCGTACAAAGGTCCGCTGGCTGACGTAGTTTATCAATTGGTTGGCGGGCTGCGTGCCGGCATGGGCTATTGCGGGGCCAAAACCATTCGGGAGCTGATCGAAAACTCCCAGTTTGTCCGCATCACTGGTGCCGGTCTGAGGGAAAGCCACCCGCACGACGTGCAGATTACCAAAGAAGCGCCCAACTACTCCATCTCCTAGGGCGATTGACGAAAAACCCTTTCACGATTGTGAAATGCACCCCCTACAGCAGGGGGTGCATTTTTCTGTGCAAACGGAACTGTGTAACCTATACATCTGCCAATATTAAACAGATAATTTGGAAAACGTAAGCTCGAAAGCCAAACACCTGGGTGATTTGTCTAATTAAGTGTCGAAGGGAGTGAAACTGAATGGACGTTGTTGCCTTCGTAAAACAGGCACAGTCGGGCAATGATGCGGCTTACCTTGCCTTGTTTCAACAATACGAAGAAATGGTGTACAGGATCGCTTTCGGACAGAAAAAAGCAGACTCGCCTTTACAAATAGAAGGTGAGTGGAACGTTGCTGTTTTTGTGAAGCGTTCATAACCTTGCACCGCGATTTTTCGTCTATATAAGATTGGAGAGTGGTTTTTTTTCCAGTCTCCGACGCGGACAAACAGGTCGAAACAACCTTCAAGGAAGCCCTGCTTGTATGGTACACTTACACTTGTGTGCTCATGCCAATCGTGGCGAAGAACGACAGAAACGGGAGAGTGAGTAAAGCAAATGAAACAAAAAAGATGGACGAGGCGATTGATGGGACTGTTCCTTTCTGTCGCTGTGTTTTTGACCGCGTGGGGCGGCTTGTCTGACGGCGCAGGAGCTGCACAGCCCAACCTGCAGTTGGCGGTTAAATCGGCCATTCTGGTGGAAGCGTCCACGGGCAAGGTGCTGTACAGCAGCAATCCGGATGTACCGCTGCCGCCGGCCAGCATGAGCAAGATGATGACCGAGTACCTCGTGCTGGAAGCGATTAAACAAAAGAAAATCAAGTGGGACGAAAAGGTTCAGGTGAGCGAATACGCCTTTTACATCGCCAAAATGCCGGACTCCGCAGGCGTCTACCTGAACATGGGCGAGTCTCATACCGTCAAGGATCTGTACAAGGCCATGGCGATCGTGTCCGCCAACGACGCAACCGTGCTGCTTGCGGAAAAAGTGGGCGGCAGCGAAGCCAACTTCGTGGCAATGATGAATAAAAAGGCCAAGGAACTGGGGATGAAAAACACCTCGTTCGTGACGTCGACCGGTTTGCCCGTTGAAGATCTGGGGCCGTATGCACCGCAATCCGAACAAAAGGAAAACATGATGTCCGCACGGGACTCCGCGATCCTGGCCCGCGCGCTGATTCGTGATTTCCCGGAAGCGTTGGAATACTCCAAAATTCCGGAGCTGGCGTTCCGTGAAGGTATGCCAAACGTGATCAAAAAGAAAAACTACAACTGGATGCTTCCCGGACTGCTCAGCTACTATCCGGGGGTAGATGGTTTGAAGACCGGCTATACGTCGGCGGCGGGATACTGTTTCACCGGTACGGCAACACGGGATGATATGCGCCTGATCAGCGTCGTCATGGGGACCAGCAGCGAGTTGAAGCGCTTTGAAGAAACCAAAAAGCTGTTTGACTACGGCTTCAGCAACTTCAAGCTGACCAAAAAGGTGGAGAAGGGAGCCGCAGTGAAAGGCTTTGAAACCGCGCCGGTGAAAAACGGTGTGGACCTGACCGTACCAGCTGTAACAAGTAAAGAGGTAAACGTCCTGACCAAAATTGGCGAGGACACCAAGTTTACGCCGGTCGTGACCTTCCAGGATCTGAATGCGCCGCTGACGAAAGGACAGGTCATCGGGAAAGTGGTCTTTAAAGAAGAAGGAGAAAAGGACAGCGACTACCTGCAGCCGGAAGACGTGACCAAGGGGGGCGTCGACCTCGTGGCTGGACAAGACGTAGAGGAAGCAAGCTGGATTCGCCTGTTCTTCCGCAGCATCATCCAATTTATTAGTAACATTTTCAGCAGCGTCACCGGCAAATAAGTGGTTGTGTCGAAAATCACACTTCGTTTACAATGGTGAATATTACGACAACGTTTGCACAAAAACGTGCAGATCTAGAGTCCACATGGGTAGGAGGCAAAAAGCATGGTACAAGTAGGAACGTCCCGCGTTAAAAAAGGTATGGCTGAAATGCAAAAAGGCGGCGTCATCATGGACGTCGTAAATGCCGAACAAGCGAAGATCGCGGAAGCGGCCGGTGCCGTTGCCGTTATGGCACTGGAACGCGTACCGTCTGATATTCGCGCGGCCGGCGGAGTGGCGCGCATGGCTGACCTGGGCATCGTGGAAGAAGTGATGAAAGCGGTATCCATCCCGGTCATGGCCAAGGCACGGATTGGCCACTTCGTTGAAGCACGCGTGCTCGAGGCGATGGGCGTTGACTACATCGACGAGAGTGAAGTGCTCACTCCTGCCGACGACATGTTCCACATCAACAAAAAAGACTTTACGGTTCCGTTTGTCTGCGGTGCCCGCGATCTGGGCGAAGCGCTGCGCCGCATCGGTGAAGGCGCGTCCATGATCCGCACCAAAGGGGAGCCGGGTACGGGCAACATCGTGGAAGCGGTTCGCCACATGCGCACGATGCAGGCACAGATTCGCAAAGTGCAAAGCATGTCCTACGACGAACTGATGGCGGAAGCGAAAAACCTGGGTGCACCGTACGAACTTCTGGAATACGTGCATAAAAACGGGAAGCTGCCGGTTGTCAACTTCGCAGCCGGTGGTGTGGCTACGCCGTCCGACGCTGCACTGATGATGCAGCTTGGGGCAGATGGCGTGTTCGTCGGCTCCGGTATCTTCAAATCGGAGAATCCGGAGAAATACGCCCGCGCCATCGTCGAAGCGACGACGCACTACACCGACTACGATCTGATTGCCCGCGTCTCCAAAGGACTGGGTACGGCTATGCCGGGTATCGAAATCTCCAAACTGCGCGAAGCAGATCGCATGCAAGAGCGCGGCTGGTAAGGTGAACAACATGAAAATTGGCGTACTTGCCCTGCAGGGAGCTGTAGCCGAACACATCCGCATGCTGGAACAAGTCGGTGCAACAGCGGTCCCGGTGAAAAAAGTGGAAGAGCTCAACGATCTGGACGGTCTGGTGATCCCCGGCGGGGAAAGCACCACAATCAGCAAGTTGATGCACAAATACGGCTTTATGGAAGCCATCCGCCAGTTTGGCCAAGCCAAAAAACCGATTTTTGGCACATGTGCCGGCGCCATCCTGCTGGCCAACCGCATCAACGGCCAGGATGACTGCCACCTCGGTCTGATGGACATGAAGGTGGAGCGCAACGCGTTTGGACGTCAAAAGGAGAGCTTTGAAGTCGATCTGCCCGTGGCGGGCATCGCTCCCGATTTTCCGGCTGTCTTTATTCGGGCGCCGTACATTATGGAACTGGGGGAAAACGGTCAGGTGCTGGCGAAGTACGAAGACAAAATTGTCGCCGCCCGCCAAGGCCATTACCTGGCAGCTGCCTTCCACCCGGAACTGACGGAGGATGCGCGCATCCACAAATTCTTCTTTGACATGGTGAAGGAGTACCGGGCCGATAAAGTTCAGGCCTGATCCCGCACTCACATAAAAAACCGGTACCGCACGTGGTGCCGGTTTTTTTGTCAACCGCCTCCTTTACACAGGTATAGAACCTGTAGTACAGTTAACAATAGATGTATCGAATATTGAATGCGATGATGAGGCCAGTACTTTGCATAAGCCAGGCCCAGAGAGTCGGTGGCGGGTGAAAACCGATCCGGCGTGCAAGGGAATCCACCTCGGAGTGGCAAAGCTTCAAACTTTGCCCGGTAACCGTCCCGTTACGACGGATGAGAGCGGGCAAATGCGGATGGAAACGGACAAACGCATTTGCCAACAAGGGTGGCAACGCGGGTATACAGCACTCGTCCCTTACAGAGGGGACGAGTGTTTTTTACTGTCCCGCAGGAACGCGCTTTCGCCATTCACATCTGGACAACTACTCTTTCCAGAATAAGGAATCATAGAGATTAGGAGGGAATTACATGCTTGACGTGAAAGTTTTGCGCAGCAATTTGGAAGAGGTAAAACGCCGGTTGGCACATCGCAACGAAGACATTTCCGCGCTCGACCAGTTCGCCGAGACGGATGAAAAGCGGCGCCAGGTTATTCAAGAAGCGGAATCGTTGAAAAATAAGCGAAACACGGTCTCCGAACAAGTGGCGATCATGAAGCGCAACAAAGAAAACGCCGACCACCTGATCGCCGAAATGAAACAGGTGAACGAGCGCATCAAGGCGCTGGACGAAGAACTGCGCCAGCTGGACGAACAATTGGAGCAGATTTTGCTGAGCCTGCCCAATCTGCCGCACGAGAGCGTGCCGATCGGTACGTCGGAAGAAGACAACGTAGTGGCCTGGACCTGGGGCGAACCGCGCAATTTTACGTTTGAGCCAAAGCCGCACTGGGAGCTGGCTGCCAATCTGGGCATCCTCGACTTTGAAGCGGCGGCCAAGGTAACAGGCAGCCGGTTTGTCTTTTACAAGGGGCTGGGAGCGCGTCTGGAGCGGGCGCTGATGAACTTCATGCTGGATCTGCATACCAGCGAACACGGATACGAAGAGATTTTGCCGCCGTACATCGTCAATCGCACCAGCATGACCGGCACCGGTCAGCTTCCCAAATTTGAGGAGGATGCCTTCAAACTGGATGGGCCGGATTACTTCCTGATCCCGACAGCGGAGGTGCCGGTGACCAACATTCACCGCGACGAGATTCTCGATGCAGCCGACCTGCCGATCTATTACGCCGCGTACAGCGCTTGTTTCCGTTCCGAAGCCGGATCGGCCGGCCGCGATACGCGCGGACTGATTCGCCAGCACCAGTTTAACAAGGTGGAGATGGTGAAGTTCGTCAAACCGGAAGACTCTTACGACGAATTGGAAAAGCTGGTGAAAAACGCGGAAAAAGTGCTGCAGCTCCTCGGCCTGCCGTACCGCGTGATGAACATGTGCACCGGCGACCTCGGGTTTACCGCCGCGAAAAAGTACGACCTGGAGGTATGGCTCCCCAGCTACAATACGTATCGGGAAATCTCCTCGTGTTCCAACTTTGAGGACTTCCAGGCGCGTCGGGCCAACATCCGGTTCCGCCGCGACGCGAAGAGCAAGCCGGAGTTCGTCCATACACTCAACGGCTCCGGTCTGGCAATCGGCCGCACCGTGGCCGCCCTGCTGGAAAACTACCAGCAGGAAGACGGCTCCATTGTCATTCCGGAGGTACTGCGTCCGTACATGGGCGGAATGGAAAAGATCGTGCCGAAGGAAAGCCGCTGACGACGTACAGCATACAGACAGTCAGCATAGAAAAAACCGACTCTCACGTCCATTTGGATGGGGAGCCGGTTTTTTTATGTAACAAAAACAGCGGAATTTTTCGAAAATGGTGTTGCGTTGTACGAACCACTGTTATATAATAACGGCAAGAAAGTTGATTATTGTATTAATACAGGAGTGGAGGGAACGGAAATGAACTGCTTTCGGTGTGAAGGAAACGGCGAACAGAATTGTCCGCACTGCGGCGGAGCGGGCTATGACGAGCACGGGGTGGAGTGCCATCATTGCCACGGTGACGGCTGTGTAAGCTGCAGCCACTGCAGCGGCAGCGGGTATCTGGATTAAGGCCATTTTTTTTGGCAGTACTGTACTATAATAGATTGATTAAATTTTCTTCTGTATCATAATAACGTTTTGGTTCAGGAGAGGAGGAACCTGTTTTGACTACGCTGCACACCAACCATTACCCAGCCGAAGTGACGATCACCGGCGCGCTGTCGCCGCAGTATGAGGAGATTCTCACTCCCGACGCAATCCGATTCTTGATCAAACTGGAGCGGGCCTTTGGCGAGAGGCGGCGGGATCTGTTGAAACAGCGGATCAAACGGCAGGAGGAGATTGACTGCGGGAAGCTGCCCGATTTTTTGCCTGAGACCGCCCACATTCGCAAGGCTGATTGGACGGTGGCTCCCCTGCCGCCCGACCTGCAGGACCGCCGGGTGGAGATTACCGGTCCGGCCGGCGACCGCAAAATGGTGATCAACGCGCTCAACTCGGGAGCCCGGATGTTTATGGCCGACTTTGAAGACGCCAACTCGCCGACGTGGACCAACACGATCCAGGGACAAATCAACATGCGCGATGCGGTGAGGCGCACCATTACCTACACCAGCCCGGAAGGCAAGCAGTACGCGCTGAAGGAAAAAACGGCTGTGCTGATCGTCCGTCCGCGCGGTTGGCATCTGGAAGAAAAACACGTGTTGTTGGATGGGCAGCCGCTCTCCGGCAGTCTGTTTGACTTCGGATTGTATTTCTTCCACAACGCCCGTGTCTTGCTGGAAAAAGGCTCGGGTCCGTACTTTTACCTGCCCAAACTGGAGAACCACCTGGAAGCCCGTCTCTGGAACGACGTCTTCCTGTTTGCCCAGGACGAATTGGGGATTCCGCGCGGCACGATCAAGGCGACGGTGTTGGTCGAAACGATTCTGGCCGCGTTTGAGATGGATGAAATCCTGTACGAGTTGCGTGAGCACAGCGCCGGACTCAACTGCGGCCGGTGGGACTACATTTTCAGCTACATCAAAAAACTGCGCAACCAGCCCGATGTCATCCTCCCCGACCGCGCTTTGGTGACGATGACGGTGCCGTTCATGCGGGCGTATACCACGCTAGCAGTCAAGACGTGCCACAGGCGGCAGGCTCCCTGCATCGGGGGAATGGCGGCGCAAATTCCGGTCAAAAACGATCCGGTCAAAAACGAAGAAGCGCTGGCCAAGGTGCGGGCCGACAAGGAGCGGGAAGCCTACGACGGCCATGACGGCACCTGGGTGGCCCATCCCGGATTGGTGCCGGTAGCGATGGAAGTGTTTGACCGCTTGATGCCGGAAGCCAATCAGATCTGGTACAAGCGGGAGGATGTGCAGGTCACGGCTGCCGACCTGCTGGCGGTGCCAGAAGGGCCGATTACGGAAGAGGGCGTGCGCACCAACATCAGCGTCGGCATCCAGTACATCGAAGCCTGGCTGCGCGGCCACGGCGCGGTGCCGATCAACAACCTGATGGAAGACGCGGCCACGGCGGAAATTTCCCGCGCCCAGGTCTGGCAGTGGATTCGCCACCGCCGGGGCGTGCTGCCGGACGGGCGGAAGATTACCGCCGGACTGGTCAAACAGTGGGTGAGTGAGGAACTGCAAGCCTTGAAACAAGCCATCGGCCAGGAACGGTACGAGAGCGGCAAATTCCAGCTGGCGGGCGAACTGTTTCTGCGGCTGGTGACAGCAGACGAATTCGAAGAGTTCTTGACCATCCCGGGCTATGGCTATCTTGAATAAAAAGGAGTGGAAGAGGATGAACAAGCAAGAGGCAATCAGACAGGTGGAGGAAAGCTGGAAGGCGGAGCGTTGGAAGGGGATTGTCCGCCCGTATACGGCAGAGGACGTCGTCCGGCTGCGCGGTTCGGTGCAGATTGAACATACGTTGGCACGGATGGGGGCAGAGCGGCTGTGGCATTTGCTCCACACGGAACACCACATCAAGGCGCTGGGTGCCCTCACCGGAAACCAGGCAATTCAGCAGGTGAAAGCGGGCTTGAAAGCCATCTACCTGAGCGGCTGGCAGGTAGCGGCTGACGCCAACCTGGCCGGGCAGATGTACCCCGATCAGAGCTTGTATCCGGCCAACAGCGTTCCCCATGTGGTCAAGCGGATCAATCAGGCGTTCCAGCGGGCCGACCAGATCCAGCAGGCGGAAGGGACCGGCGACATCTACTGGTTTGCGCCGATCGTGGCTGATGCGGAAGCTGGTTTTGGCGGACCGCTCAACGTGTTTGAACTGATGAAAAGCATGATCGAAGCGGGAGCCGCCGGCGTTCACTTCGAAGACCAGCTGGCTTCGGAGAAAAAGTGCGGCCACATGGGCGGAAAAGTGCTGATTCCCACGCAGTTGGCCATTCGCAACCTGATCGCAGCCCGCTTTGCCGCCGATGTGATGGGCGTACCGACCGTGATCATCGCTCGTACGGATGCCAACGGAGCCTTTTTGATCACCAGCGACATCGACGACCGCGACAAGCCGTTCCTCACCGGCGAGCGCACACCCGAAGGATTCTTCCGCATGCGCGGCGGGCTGGATGCGGCTATCGCGCGCGGCCTCAGCTACGCGCCGTACGCCGATTTGATCTGGTGCGAAACCTCGGAGCCCAATCTGGAGGAAGCGCGCCGGTTTGCTGAAGCCATTCACGCACAATTCCCGGGGAAATTGCTGGCGTACAACTGCTCCCCGTCGTTCAACTGGAAACGGAAGCTGGATGAAGCTGCGATCGCCCGTTTTCAGGATGAGCTGGGCGAGATGGGGTACAAGTTTCAATTCGTCACCCTGGCTGGCTTCCACTCGCTCAACCACAGCATGTTTGAGCTGGCCCGAGGCTACCGCGAGCGCGGCATGGCCGCCTACTCCGAGCTGCAGCAGGCGGAGTTTGCGAGCGAGCCATACGGATATACCGCGACCCGCCACCAGCGCGAGGTCGGCACCGGCTACTTTGACGAAGTGGCCCAGGTGATCGCCGGCGGCACCTCGTCGACCACGGCCTTGAAAGGCTCCACGGAGGAAGAACAGTTTACCCATAGCTGATGAAACGTCAGGACCAGGGCATCATCCCTGGTCCTCCCAATTGCAAAAAATCGACTTCCCTCATATAATTAATTAGAGTAGGTGCAATACGTCCTCGTAGCTCAGCTGGATAGAGCAGCAGTTTCCTAAACTGCGTGTCGGAGGTTCGAGTCCTCTCGGGGACGCCATTCCATGAAAAACCTTGGGAATCCAAGGTTTTTTTCTTTTTATGTGGAGAGTAAGACAGGAAATTGGTTCTTAGGCGTGGCACTGAGTATTATTCGCACTCTGAACTGTATGGAAAATATATGAAACGATCGGGAATAACAGCCCCATCCACGAATTAATTGAAAGGATCTACACCAATCCATTGTAAATAAATGGGAATAATACTTATTTAATAATTCACACAATTTTAACATCGAGCGGATTCATTTCCCCTCATTATGGGATACAATGTCAATGACAATGACGACCGTGAGAAGAAAGGGGTATACTCATTGAATTTGGTATTAACCGAAAGACAATGTCGAGTATGTCGGGTTCGTCTGACGGAGTATGAAATTGAAAACAACAACGAGCTATGCATGGATTGTTATAAAGAAAAACGTGAAGATGCTGAAACGAAAGCGAACCTGGGCAAAAAGCCGTCTCTCTGATGGGAGACGGCTCAGCATGTAGACAAAGTCCGTGGCGCATGGGTGATCGGGCCCGCTCGCTCTCTTGACGCCCAGCAAAGAAGTGGATGATGTCCGCTCCAAAACGCGACGCGGGCAGGGGGCAAACATCTGGGTGTTTCGACGAAGTGAGACTTGTGCCCCCTGTTTATCCCCGCGTCTTTCGTTTTTCCGCTGAGCAGGTCGTCAAAGGAGCTCGCTTGGCCCATCCCTCCATGCGATGTACGTTGTCTTCAGCTTCGGTTGATGAATGTGCAGGCCTTCCGGCCTGGGAATTATGAAAATCGTTTTCTTGTGGACGCTTACTAAATAACTTACTAAATAAACAGTTTGTCTTCAATCTGAGCCGTCTCTCTGATGGGAGACGGCTTTTTCATGGGTGCAACCCCTGTATGGGCGTATTTGTGCTTGAGACAGGCGGCAATCAGCCCTTTGCTGGCAGGCCGTTTTACGGAACAGGTGTCGAGGGATTGTGCGGGACCAGCTGATCCAGGCTCTTGAATTCGTACCCCCGTTTGCGCGCCTCGTCGATGATTGCACCCAGCGCTTCTGCGTTGTCGCGGGAGACGGCGTGCAGCAGGATGACGGCACCCGGGTGAAGCTGTGAGATGACGCTGTCGTACGCGTACCGCCAGCCTCTTTGCACCTTGGTGTCCCAGTCTTTGTAGGCAATCGACCAGAAGATGCTGGTATAGCCCAGCTGCTTGCAGGCCGCAAGGGAGCGGTCGCTGAAAATTCCCCTTGGCGGACGCAAAAAGCGCATCTCTTTTTGACCAGTGATCCGGGCTACTTCCGTCTGTACCTTCTCCAGCTCTTCCCGGATGCGTTCGTTGGAAAGTTTCGTCATGTCGGGGTGGCTCCAGGAGTGGTTTCCGATCAGATGCCCTTCTGCCGCCATCCGTTTGATGAGGTCGGGCTGGTCTTTTACGTAATGTCCGGTCACGAAAAAGATGGCCGGCACCTTTTTGGCCTTGAGCGTGTCCAATATTTGCGCGGTGTAGCCGTTTTCGTACCCGTTGTCAAAGGTCAGATACAGTTCTTTTTTGGTCGTATCTCCCAAAAAGATAGCCCCGTGCTTCTCCACAACGGATTTGAATCCTTCCTGGTCAATGGAAGGAAGTTTGCCGTCCCTGCTCTTTTTAAAGCCAAAGTGGTACGCCGTATCGGGATGGGCAGCCGCATGCCCCAACACGATGGTTACGAGCAGCAAGACAGCGGACAAAATGGTAAGGCGCTTCATGGTAACCTGCCCTCCTTTGTGACAATAGGCTTCCCTTTACCTAGCGATATTGTCCCATCAACGTTGGCAAGTTATGTGCCTGCCGCGACCAGGCGCTTTTGGAAAAAACAGGTTGGCAACCCATACAAAACGGCCTTTCCCTGCCACATGGAGCGGGAAGGCCGGATGTGCTCAGGCCTCCTCCCAGGGGACGGGACGGGGGGCCGGAATGGGATATTGTTCGGAGCGATCGGGCATTTCGGCTCGGGTCTTGTCTATGGAACCGACCGGAATCCTGTCTTCCACTTCAAAAATGGCCATGGCTCTCTCTTTTTGATCGGGCATGCAGCACTCACCTCCGTATGTTTCCATTCACTAGGATGGTTGCGGGCCAGATTTTGATGCAAGGAAAAAAGAGCGATATACTGAATGGAGAATGGGGTGATTTCCATGAAGCAGTCTTCTCTGTGCCCGAAGTTTGAAAAAGCCATGCATCTGCTGAGCAAACGCTGGACAGGGCTGATCCTGCACCAGCTTCTTTTGGGACCGCAGCGTTTTTGTTCAATTGAAGAGGCGCTTCCGATCAGCGGCAGGCTTTTGTCGGAACGGCTGAAGGATCTGGAGAAGGAAGGACTGGTGCATCGGGAAGTCTATACGGATTCCGCTCCGGTGAGGGTGGAATATTCGCTTACGGATAAAGGACGCGCACTGGAACCGATCATCAAAGGCATCGAGAAATGGGCACAAGAGTGGATCGAACTGGATCAGAAAACAGTCAACTGAACGGACTTACGAACAAAGCGCCGGACATTGTGTACGGCGCTGATTTGCTTGGAAAGGACCGCATCGTTCAATGCGAGGCCGTTCCCTGCAAGGGACTGTTTCGGACGTGCTTCGGCTGCGCCGCGCATCTCAAGCCGGACGCGGGCCCCTGCCGTGGAGGCGGGCGACGAACTGGCGGTGCAGGCGTTCGCTGATGATGCGGCGGCGAATCTGAGCGAGCCGCTTTTCCGCCAGCTGCCGGGTTACGCCAAACTCCTGGGCCAGCAAGCAGGCCGGATGAGTCTGGCAGTCGGTCAGTCTCAACCTGGATACCATGAAAAACGGCAGGGCCGCGTAAAGTTGAAACTGCGAAGCCTGGGCCTCCTGCAGGTCGCGGAACGATTTTCTCATCTCCAGCTGTTTCCCGGTATGTCCGCGCAATATATGCCCCAGCTCATGAAAAAACTGCTCACGCTGGATTGGCCGGGGCAGGGCGGAATTGATCGTGATGCAGCGATAGCCGCCGGCTTCGTACCGCATCGATGGACAAGGACGGTACACAAGCTCAATGCCGAGGGCTTCGGCGACCGTTTCCTCGCGCAAATCTCCCGCATGTCGCATCCCCAGTCTGGCATAAAAAGCGCCCACCCATTTTTCCAGTTCCGTTTGTTTGTAATCGCGGAGCATGTGCATTCCTCCTTTGCAAGAAACAGAACGTATGTTCGGTATTGTGCGAAAAGAAAACGCCGTGCACGGGACAGTGTTTGGTAAGACACGTCCTGCCCCTGCCGGTCATGGTTTGTCCGACTGTCGGGCTTTCCACCGCAAATAGTCGATGTGCTTTTTCACTTCTTCAATCTCGGATGGGCTCAATCCCTCCAAGTCAAAGAACGAAATATGCTCCTCCGGATTTTTCCGGGTTCCCCATGAGGGCGTCGGGTCATTCGTCTTGCCGAGAAGGAAATCGGCGGAGACGTTGAACACATCGGCAACTTTCGAGAGCAGATGGTTGTCCACACTCTTTTTCTCACCCGACTCAATCCGTGAGAGCACCGTGTTGTGAATTTGCAGTTTTTCGGCCAATTGGATTTGGGACCACCGCTTTTGTTCCCGGAGCCATTTGATCCGTTGACCGACTGTTGACATCATTCGTCACAACCTTTCCGCTATGGCAATAATTATTCTAACAATTTTCCATAACGGAAAACACAATTTTTGTTAATTTAACAAAGAACGTGTTGACTTTGTGAAAATTGAAACGGTATTATAATGGTTAAAGATTTGCTAATTTGGCAAATAAAGGGGGATGCTGATTGAACAAAGTCAATCTGGGATTCATCGCAAGGCGACGGCTCGAAACGGGAATCACGTTGCAGGACATGGCGGAATCACTGGGCTTCAAGAACGCGTCTACCTATCTGAAATACGAAAAGGGCGAGTACGACTTCAAGGCGAATCACCTGCCGGTGTTGGCCAGAAAGCTGAAATGCGAACTGCGCGACTTGTTTCAGTGCTTGATTTTGCTGATATGACAAATACAGAGACAAACAGATCACAGAGCGATATGGCAAGAGATCGGTCAGGGGGGAAAGAGGTGGAAGTCCGGGAAGCCAACATGCGGCAGTTGGAAATCTGGAAAAGGACACTGGCATACGAGCTAGCGATGATGGAGCCCCAAAGCGTTTCTGCCTGTCAGGATTTCCTTCGTCGCTTGGAGTCGTTTGAGCGGGAACTGCAAAGGGAGAGCGACGCGGCACTGACCGCCCCGATTGCCGGGCAGGTGCCGTGAGAAAAAGCGGTTTCCCCAAACGGACGAGCCCACGGGGGAAACCGCTTCGTTGTGCTGTCTGGCGTTACCGCAGGACCGATGCGGCCATCCGCACATAGGTATGCCGTTTTCCGCGCACGGCGATGGAGTAGTGCATGATGTTTTCCGGGATAGCGATGCCATTGTAACCGGCGTCGCCGATGTGATACAGATCGGCCCCGGCCATTTTGCTGTTCAGCGCGATCTGGCGAATGGTCGCCTCGTCTGCCCCTTCCTGACTGGTGCCGGTGGCCAATAGGGCCAATGCGCCGTGGCGGTGGGCCAGATCGACCATGGATTTGGCCGCATCAAGCGTGATGCCGGGAATTGTGCCGGGCGAGGGGAGCAGGATGATGTCCGCCCCTGCTTCGATAAACTGGACAATCGTCTGCTCTTCTATCAAATTGCCACCGGCTTCATCTGCTACGCCAGCGCCGTGCATTTTCCCGGCCATGATCAAGGCGTCTTTGCCCATGACTTCACGGGCGGTGCGGATCGCCTGCCTGATTTCCCGGTTGGTCACTCCGGTCTTGGGGTTGCCGGTCAGGCAGAGGAAGTCAAAACCGAGCCGTTTTGCCTCGACAAAGGTTTCCGCCGAGGGCCAGCCGCCCTGGGGGCAGGGGGAGCAGTTGTTCTGCCGCTCTGGCCTGTGGGTCGACTGGTTCCAGGTTGAGGCCGACGGGCCGTCCGATGAGCCGTTTCAACTCATGTACCGTCTCATCGGGCGCAGCGGTCAGTCCTTCCACGTGCGGCTGAAACACGTCAAAGAGATTGAGCAGGATCATGTCGGCACCAAAAGCGGCGGCCAATTCTGCATTGGTAACACTGGGGTAGAGTGGGGAGACGGAGGAGATCACTTCGGCTACCAGCACTCGCCCTTCAGAGGCCTTGATTGCCCGCTTTACATCCTGCCCGGTCATCCGTGAGAAATCGGAAGCTGTGCAGTCCAACAATCGTTTCATCGTCTTCCTCCCAGTAACAAATATTGTGCCGTTATAAAGCAGTCCACCCGGCACGTCAGGGCGCTGCCGGGTGGAATCGTGCCGTCAGGCGAGCGGTGACGACAGGTTTACATCTTTTTGATCTCGTCCTTCAGCGCTTCCGACTGGGGACCGAAGACGATCTGCACGCTGCCCTGCCCCAGTTTCATCACGCCGGCCGCCCCGAGACTGCGCAGGCCTTTTTCATCGACGACCTTGTCATCCTTTAAGACCAGCCGCAGGCGGGTAATGCAGGCGTCCACGCTGACGATGTTGTCCTTGCCGCCAATGAGGGCCAGCACTTTTTGTGCCTTTTCGTGCATCGCATCGCTGCCGGACGCGTGGGATGCCGTCTCCTCTTCGTCGTCTTCGCGGCCCGGTGTCTTCAGATTCAGCTTGACGATCAGGAAGCGGAAGAGGAAGTAGTACACCGCGGCAAAGGCCAGGCCGACCGGAATGATCAACAGCGCGTTGGTCGACAGGTGGAAGTTGACCAGGTAATCGATGAGGCCCGCGGAGAAGCCAAAGCCGTGTTTGATGCCCAAGGCGTACACAACAAAGCCGGAAATGCCCGTCAGGACAGCGTGAATCACATAGAGGACGGGAGCCACAAACATGAACGCAAACTCAATCGGCTCCGTAATCCCTGTCAGGAAGGAAGCAAGGGCTGAGCTAAGGAAGATGGCGGCGACGGTTTTCCGCTTTTCCGGTTTTGCCGTGTGGATAATGGCAAAAGCACCTGCCGGCAGGGCAAACATCATGATCGGGAAGAAGCCGGTCATAAACATGCCGGCCGATTTGTCACCGGCAAAGAAGCGCCACAGGTCGCCGTGAACCACATTTCCGGCGGGATCGGTAAAACTGCCGATTTGGAACCAGGCGATGGCGTTGAGCACGTGGTGCAGGCCAAACGGGATGAGTAGACGGTTGAAGAAGCCAAAGATGGCCGCGCCAATGCCGCCCAGTCCGACAACCCAGTTCCCGAAGGCGTCCAGTACGGATTGGATCGGCCCCCAGATGCAGCCGATGATGATCCCGATCACCACCATGAACAGCGAGGTCACGATCGGCACAAACCGCTTGCCGCTGAAGAAACCGAGCCAATCCGGCATCTTGATGTCGCGGTACTTGTTGTAGCAGTAAGCGGCGACGCCGCCGGCGAGAAATCCGCCGAGTACGCCCATGTTCAGTTCCACCTTGTCATCGATGAAGGGCATGGCGGCAGGCACTTTGGCCAGTACTCCCACCAGCACCTGGTAGGCCAGGACCGCCGCCAGGGCGGCAATCGCGTCACCTGCAAAACCGATGGCGACACCCACCGCAAAAATCAAGGCCAGGTTGCCGAGAATCGCAGTACCGCCGGCATTGAGGAAGGGAGCGACGTACGTGTTCAGAAAACCACCCACTGCGGAGCCGAGCGGGATGTTCTTCTCGTAGTCGAGAAGACCAAAGGACACCAGCAGCGCCGCGGCAGGCAGTACGGCTACAGGGAGCATGAGCGCTTTCCCGAGCCTTTGCATGAAAGCAAGCATGGATAAAACCTCCTTGGATGAAAGTGATATTCAGAAAGCCGCTCTCCGGAGTACGTTCAATTAGGAGCGATAATTAGGACACGGCCGGAGAGTGACTCATCTGACGAAGGGAGAATCGCGGTTTGTAAGCGTTTGCAATTCGAAGCTGGCGAAACCTGTGATGCGGTTCTGCCTTCCCGCTGACGGGATGCCTCTGTTGCCGTGACAGAGTGCAATATGGGTTCAGCGTGACGGTCGAGCGGGACTGGGCGGAACAATTTACCAACAGGGGGCGGGCGTGCAGCCCGCCATTCCCCGTGATGCTTACCTGAAACTACATTATGCGGTGCCTCACTTTACTACGACGTTCATCACCGGTTCCTGACCGGCATGCACGTTGGGCGGAGCAATCACCTGTTTCTCGGCGACCACATCGCCGTTGGTGATGACAACAGGCGTCACTGTTGCGCATCCTGCCTGCCGGATTGTATCCAGTTGAAACTCGATCAGCTTGTCGCCGGCTTTTACCTGATCGCCGACAGACACGAACGGCGTAAATCCTTCTCCGTTCAACTTCACTGTATCAATGCCAATGTGGAGGAGAATTTCCAGACCGTTGTCGCTGGTCAGGGCAATCGCATGATGGGTGGGGAACAAATGGGTCACTTTCCCGTCTACGGGGGAGACGAGCACCCCTTCAGTCGGGTCGATTGCTACGCCGTCACCGACAACCTGCTGTGCGAAGACCGGGTCAGGCACTTCGCTCAACGGCACCATCACGCCCGTCAAGGGGGCCAGGATCGTCACTTCTTGCTGCTTTTTTTTGCGGGAAAACAAACTGCGTAACATAAGCTCCTCCTTTTGCGTCTGCTGTATGAAATAAGGTGTATGAAAAAAGGCATGAACGGGGAAACAATGCGGCATCGTTTGCCATGTCCGCATGCTCTCACCGCTCATGCCTAGTCGAACTAGTAACACGCAGGTATGGTATTGATTCTGTTTATTCGTATGGTTGCTGGGTCAGACGGTACACATGCATTGCCATGTAACCGATCTCATCGTCGGGCACGTTCATGTCCAGCCGCTTCGAGATGTGCCGGGCCAATTTTTCGGCCACGGCGTAGGCCTCTGGAGCGGTCTCTTTCAACCGGTCCAACAGCGGATTGTAAATCGATTTCTGCTGCCGGATGCGCTCGCAGGCAAACCGCAGATGTGTGATGAGGCGGACGTAATCAATCGAGTTGCGATCGATGGATCTGCCCGTCTGCTCCTCGATGATGCCGACCAGCTCGGCGATGATGTTGGTAAATTGAACGGTTTTGCTCACCGGCATGGAGCTGACGGCCGAATGGATGTGCAGGGCCAGAAAGCCGATCTCGCTCTCCGGTATCTCTTGGGAAAACGCCGTTTTGATCATCTCGGCCGCTCGTTTGGCCAACGCGTATTCCTTGCTGTACAAGGTCTGGATCTCAAACAGGAACGGGTTGACGATATCCATGCCGTTGCGCAGGCGGTAGATGGCAAACTGGATGTGGTCCGGCAGGGCGACATGGACGTGTTCGTTTACGTGCGGCGTGATTTCCTTGGCAATCAGGGCGATGATTTCTTCGGCGATCCCCACTACGGCCGGGTCGATCTGGCTGAGCAGGGTTTGATACTGCTGCTGGTGGCTCTCATTTTCCAAGCGGAAGCGTTTTTCGACACGTGCATCGTGGGGAAGGATGGTGTTCCCAGGTTTGGTGCCGAAGCCGATGCCTTTTCCGAACAGCACAATCTCCTGGCCGGAGTCGGGTTCTTCGACGAGGACCACGTTGTGGTTGAGGACGCGCGTGATCGTATACGGTTTTTCACGAGACACCCGTTACCACCCACCTTTACAAACAAAAAAGAGCTGAAAAAACCTTTTTTGGGTGAAAAAAAGATCTTCTCAGCTCATGCCTGCATTACCAGTAACACGCTTATGTGAAAACGCTTCATTGTCAATTTCATGATAACGCACTGGCTTTCCGTTGTCAATCATGCAGGGAAAAGACGCGGGCGAAGCGAAATCGTTCCTGCCGTCCAAAAAAACGGCAAGGTTGGGGCAGCGTTCTGCAACAGATGTTTCTTATCTGGTAAACTTGTCTGCAATGGAGGAAGCGCAGTACGCGTATGGTTTGATTTCCGCCCGGAAGTGGTTTGATTTTGCCAGGCTTAGCAAAGACTGGATAAACTTGCGGGTGGGACCGTTCTTGCCGATGTCGAAATGCAGGCTGATGGGGATGTCGATATTGCGTTCACGCAGATAGTGGCGCAGTTCGGAAGCCAACCCCACAGCGTAAATCGCCTCCTGGAAAATGCGCTGCTGCAGCGAAGCATAATGTCGTTCCTGAAACGTGTGGTAAAAAAAATTGCCGCCGCGACCGTGACGGATCAGCGTGATGACGATGGCAAAGGACGTGCTGCGGTTCCGCAGTTTCGAGTCGGCGCCGACAATGATTTCGCACGTCCCGGCTGTCGAGGATACGGTTTGCTCGATGTTGGAAAAAACGGCTGCCTTGTCCAGTAGGCCGATTGTTGGACTGTAAAATCGGTCGAACAGGACGGGGCTAACAGGGGTTACTCCCACTCACATCCCCCCTCACAGAGGTTGTATACATACGTGCGCTTACACTGTTAATGTATGTAAACACGAAGAGAGTATGTGAATGGAAGAGACAAATCCTCGCGCGGAATGCTGCGTGCTTACCGAAACTGCCGAGTGAGACGGTCGAGGCGGCGGACTGAATGGGCGATTACAGGGCAGGCGGCTCCATGCTCATATTGCTCCACTCTTCGCGAGCGGGTCCGTATGTGCCCGGCACACGCAGACCAGCTTGGCGCATGAGGACGGTCATTTGCCCGCGGTGATGGACCATGTGCAGGATCAGCATTTGCAGCGTATAGCCGTTGGACCATTGCTCGCCGTACATCTCGCGCACTTCCTGCAGGGTGGCGTCACTCCATTGGGATCGGATGGCTTCGACAAAGGAAGCGCTGGTGTTGCGCCACGCTTCGGCAATGTCGCGCGCGGAGGACGGCACGGGCTGGTGCTCACTGACCGCTTCAAACTGCAGGCCGGTGCGGGACATCATTTCGTGCACGGTGCACACGATGTGCCAAGCAATCCTGCCCAGCGTACGATCATCAGCGGAGACGCGCTGCTGCAGGGAATCGTCGGTACAGGCGTCGAGAATGCGCTGGGTCATCTGTGCCTCGTCTTCCCATACCTTTAGAAAAGTGGAAATGCTTGAAAACATGAAAAACCCTCCCTCCAATAGTTTCGGGAACATGTGTTCCCTTCAGTTCCCATTATACGCCAGGTTGGCTGATTTTATCCAGCCCTATTCTATAAAAATGAAAAACTATGAAGGAGGTTTGCGAACCATGATGAATCAGTACCTGCCCCAGGTGGCAGAATACCGGAAAGCATCCTACGAGGTGGACCCGGTATTTCTCAATCGCTGGTCGCCCCGTTCGTTCAAGTCAGACCCGATTCCCGACGAGGTTTTGTTCAGCCTGTTCGAAGCGGCGCGCTGGGCACCGTCGGCCAACAACGAACAGCCCTGGCGGTTTATCCTGGCCCGCAGCAAAGAGGAGAGGGAGCGCTTTTACCCGTTCATCGCCGACGGCAACCGCGTCTGGTGCGAAAAAGCGCCGGTGCTGGCGCTGATTTTGTCCAAAACGGTCAATGCCAAAGGAGTGAACAACCGGGCGCATGCGTTTGATGCCGGCGCGGCATGGGGATACCTGGCTCTGGAAGCAGCACGGCGCGGCCTGATTGCCCACGCAATGGGCGGTTTTGATCCGGACAAGGCACGCGAGGTGCTGAAAGTGCCGGACGAATACGAGCTGCACGGGGTCATCGCGATTGGCTACCAAGGGGAAAAGGACGCGCTGCCCGAGCAATTGCAGGAGCGGGAAAAACCGTCGGGGCGTCGGGAACTGTCTGAGACTGTGTTTAAAGGAGTATTTGGACGCACGTGATGGAGATGCAGGAACACGAGACATACATGAGAGCCGCGATGGAAGAAGCGAAAAAGGCAGCGGCCATCGGCGAGGTGCCGATCGGGGCGGTCATCGTTCGCGACGGGGAAATCGTCGGCCGCGGCTACAATCTGCGGGAAACGAAAAAAGATCCCACCCTGCACGCGGAAATGATTGCCATTCGGGAGGCAAGCGCCCGGCTCGGCGGTTGGCGGCTGATCGGCTGCACGCTGTACGTGACACTGGAGCCGTGTCCGATGTGTGCAGGAGCGATTGTGCAGAGCCGCATCGAGCAGGTGGTGTACGGGGCCCGTGATCCGAAGGCAGGATGCGCGGGCACCTTGATGAACTTGCTGGATGAGTCGCGATTCAACCACCAGGTGCCGGTCGTGGAAGGGGTGCTGGCGGAGGAATGCGGCCAGATGCTGAAAGACTTTTTTCGCGGTCTGCGGAAGAAAAAACAGCCCGGTCAGGATTAAACCGGGCTGTTCTTCTGGATATGGCTGCGAAGCTGTTCCAATTCTTCCTCGCTCAATTCCCGGTATTCCCCGGGGGAAAGCGTCGTGTCGAGATGGAGCGGCCCCATGCGGACGCGCTGCAGGTAGACCACCTGCAGGCCAAATGCGGCAAACATGCGCTTCACCTGATGAAATTTTCCTTCCATGATCGTGACCCGGACTTCCGAGACGTCGCCGGAAGAGAGTATCTCCAGCTTGGCCGGCAGGGTCGTAAAGTCTTCCAGCTCGACGCCCCGGGCGAACGCCTCCACGTGCTGGTCGGTGACGCGGCCCTGGATGCGAGCGAAGTACTCCTTTTCCACCTTTTTCTTTGGCGACAGGAGATTGTGGGAGAGCTGTCCGTCGTTGGTCAGGAGCAGCAGTCCTTCCGTGTCGATGTCCAGCCGGCCGACCGGGTGTACCTTGTGGCCCCATTCGTACGGCAGGAGATCCACCACCGTCATGTGCAGGTTGTCTTCCGTGGCTGAGACGACGCCGGGCGGCTTGTTCAACATGATGTACAGCCAGCGTTTGTAGTTGAGCGGCTCCCCCTCGACCGTGATCTCCTGCGTTTCCGGTATCACGTGCATGCCGGGGTCAGTGGCGACGGAGCCGTCTACTTCCACCAGCCCTTGCTTTACCAGTTGTTTCACTTCCTTGCGCGTCCCCAAGCCCATGTTGGCGAGGACCTTGTCCAAACGCTCTCGCTTCAATTGAATTCCCCGTTTCTGCTCGTTTTCGCTGTGCTGTTACTATATTGGCCCAACGCTGACGGCAAATCAAGGGGTGGTAGAGATTTACTCTTGCGCATTGGGCAATCTTTTGCTATAGTTAATTTTGCTTCTAGCATACAGTGGAGAGATACCCAAGTGGTCATAAGGGGACGCACTCGAAATGCGTTAGGCGTCGTGAGGCGTGCGTGGGTTCGAATCCCACTCTCTCCGCCATACAAATCGTACGCAAAGCACAGGTTGGCAGCCAGCCTGTGCTTTTTGATTTACTTGGCAGTGGAAGGTTTGTGGGCATCCGTTTTGATGACAAATGCATATTCCTGTGTGCGGTCTTCCCATTTGCATACCAGGCGAAAACCTCGGATGGTCCCGCCCGGTTGATAATCTTGACTGTTAGAACTTAAGAGGGCAAAGACGTTTTCATTCAGAGTAAATGTTGCTTCATTTTCATTATCATTAAAATTAAGCGTTACTGGCTGTTGCTGCGCTGGTTGACGTTTATATTTAAAATCGCCATCTGTAAGAAGAATGCTCTCCCTTACTTCAAATGATTTTGGTTTTGGATGAAGCGAAATATGTACGGTCTCACCAAGCTTGACGTATGGAATCGTTATCGCGGGATCATTCATGATCGATCGGAACAGTGACGCATCTTCAAAATCTGCTGGATCTTCCAATGTTCTTGACTTTAATGTCGAGCTGATATCATCGTTTCCGACTTTCAATGTGATCTCTGGAACAACATGTGATTGCTTGCTGTTCATCATGATGACAAGCAGGGAACAAACCAAGATGAACGCCATCAGTGTAAACCAATGAGCTTTTTTCATGTTGATTCTTCCACCTCTTTTCCAACATGATTACATCACCAAATATGTAATAATTATACAACAGGTCATTTGTTCATTGCCGAGAACGAAGCGGCGGGAGTGAATTGCTCACTCCCGCCTTGTGTTATGGTATTCATCTACCCGATCAGCGATCCGATGACCGGATAGCGAAACGGTCTGTCCTGCAGCGCGTAAACGATCCCCTTGATCGGATAGTAGAGGATCATAAAGCCGAATACAAGCACGAACGGAATGCCGATCACGAAAAACGACAGAAAGAGGGAAATGGAGAAAAGAATGCTCATGATGACATGAAACAGCAATGCCTGCAAGGCGATGTTTTTTACATGCCGGTCTTGAATCAGCAGCCAGACAACCAGCGGCACCAGGATTGGCGCGAAGAACAAACTGGCATGGGTGATCGCCTTGACTCCCTTGTGATCCATTCTGCTACCTCCCTGTATTGAGAAGCGTTATGACTGCCCCCATAATTATTGTACCTCATATTACCAAACCCTCCAACCGACGCAAGCGCGATCGGCACGTCCGACCGCAGACGGAGGACAGCGCAGGACGGCTACACATGCTCGGTACAGGTGTTCACAAAACCTCCACCGGCGATGTGATTGCAATCACAGTGAACAAAATCACAGCGCCTTATACTAAAGGCGACACGAACCATCACGGTATCATCAAGGAGGAGCGAACATGCTGAGTCAACATACGATAGACATCATCAAGTCGACCGTTCCCGTCCTGAAGGAGCATGGCCGGACGATTACGACACGTTTTTACCAGTTGATGTTTACCAACCATCCGGAACTGCTGAACATTTTCAACCACGCCAACCAAAAACAGGGGCGGCAGCAGACCGCGCTGGCCAACTCCGTCTATGCGGCGGCGGCCAACATTGAGAATTTGGAAGCCATCCTGCCGGTCGTCAAGCAAATTGCGCACAAACACCGCAGTTTGGGCATCAAGCCGGAACACTACCCGATCGTCGGGAAAAACCTGCTCGCGGCGATCAAGGACGTGCTCGGCGACGCAGCGACTGACGAGATCATCAACGCATGGGCGGAAGCGTACGGCGTTATTGCCGACGTGTTCATCAATTTGGAGGAGGAATTGTACCGGGAAGCGGAACAGTTGCCCGGCGGCTGGCGGGATTTCCGCAACTTTGTCGTGGACCGAAAAGTAAAAGAGAGCGACGTGATTACCTCCTTCTACCTGAAACCGCAGGACGGCGGCCTCATTCCGCCATTCCAGCCAGGGCAGTACATCAGTGTGAAGTTGGATATCCCGGGTGAAACCTACACGCACATCCGTCAGTACAGCCTGTCGGACAGCCCGGGCAAGGATTACTACCGGATCAGCGTCAAACGGGAAGATGCCGTAGATGGCAAGCCGGCGGGGATCGTCTCCACCTACCTGCACGACCACATTAAGGAGGGAGACGTGCTGCCGATCAGCGCGCCCGCAGGTGACTTCGTCCTGGATACGTCAAAAGAGACGCCGGTCGTCCTGTTGAGCGGAGGCGTTGGTCTCACGCCGATGATCAGCATGCTGAATACGCTGGTAGAGCGGCAGCCGCAGCGACGGGTTCACTTTATCCACGCTGCACGCAACAGCCGGGTGCACGCGATGAAGGAGCACGTGGCCGCGCTGGCCGATAAGCACGAAGCGCTGACTTTCCATGCAGCATATTCGGAACCGACCGAAGAAGATCGGGCTGAGCGCCGTTTTGACAAGGAGGGCTTCATCGACCTGCCGTGGTTGCAGTCGATTCTGCCCGACAACAATGCCGATTTCTACTTCTGTGGACCGGTGCCGTTCATGAAAAACGTTTACCAGGCGCTGAAAGACTGGGGCGTGCCGGAAGAACGCATCCATTTCGAATTCTTCGGGCCAAAGGGCAGTCTGAGCGAGTAATCGAATATAATCGCCAAAATCCTCCGTATTTTATGGAGGATTTTTTGCTGTGTGACTGCATGAAAGCATAGGGAGGAAACTTTTCTGCAAAAACCCCTGAAAGAGGTTTAGGCGCTGCTTCCCCGTGGTAGGTAAAGAATGTCATAGATATGGGCATTGTTCCCAGTCGGTTGGAGATTCACAGCGTGCACGAAGCAGGAGGGAGCTTGTGCCCGTCCACCTCGGGAAAGAAGCAAGGGGGAGGCCCGTGTTTACAAAGGTAAGAGACCGCTTATTTGCAGCACTGCTGTGCTTGTGCCTGATCCCGATACTCGTCGTCAGCTTTGTCAATTACGACGCGGCAAGAACGGTGGTGTACGAACAGTACGCCACCAGCATTCGCGAGCGTTTGCGTCACACGGACGAGCAGTTTTCGCTGTATGCCCAGCTCTTGCTGGACAGCGTCCAACGGCTGGCCAACGAACCAGCCGTGCGCAGCACGGAGGGACAGTTGGCGCTTTTGCCGCGCAGCGCACAAACGGCTGCGGCGGAGAAGCTGTTCCGGGACTTTCAACGCAGAAATCCCTCTGTCCGCAATGTTCATCTGCTCGCCGTCGATGGTGGACGTCTCTCCCTGTTTACCGACGAGCAATGGATGGACGGAAATGTCCGCAGTCTGTCATGGTACCGCGACACACTGGAGGCGTGGCACATCGCTCCCCGGCTGCTGCTTGGAGCGGAAGCGGGGGCCGATCCGTCTCGGCTGTACGCGGTGCAGGCGGTAACGAACGAGCAGGGGCGGCCGTTCGCCGTGCTTGTGGCAGAATGGAAGCCCGATTTATTGGAAAGGTGGCTGAAAACAGACACCGAGCGGCACGACTGTACGCTTTTGGTGTTTACCTCCGACGGGCACCCGCTGATTCAGGTCGAACCGGAGTCCTCGGGTGCGCGGCTGCTGGTGGAGTCTTATGCAGATGTAAGAGAGGTGCACAATGCGGGCCTAACGGAGGAAGTGCGGTATGACAGCCGGCTGAACGGGATGGTGCATCTCTTTCGATACGTCTCCCCGCATACGGGAAACACCTACGTGGAACTGCTGCCGGCCGAAGTGATTGACCGTCATCTCGGCCGTCTGGAGCTGATTTTGCTGATCGTCACGTTATTGGTGGTGCTGTTTGCCGCTATGGAGACCCGGCTGGTCGCCCGGTGGATGGACCGGCCGATTTCCACCCTTGTCGAAGCGACGGAGGCTTTGCAGAAAGGGGATTTTTCCATTCGCGTGCCGGTGGACGGGATGGAAGAGATGGCGCGCTTGGGAAACAAATTTAATCAGATGGCCGAGCAGTTGGACACTCTGATCCGAAGGGAACGGGAGTACATGCAGAAGGGGATGGACCAGATTGTTCGCAGCTTTTACCTGGCTGTGGAGATGAAAGATCCGTACACGGCCGGCCACAGCGAGCGGGTTACCCGGTACGCGCTGCTTATCTACGATTATTTGGATGATGCGAAAAAGCAAACCATATCCCGGAACGATCTGCGTTATGCCGGGCTGATGCACGATATCGGCAAGGTGGCCATTCCCGACCGGGTGCTGTTGAAGGAAGGCAAGCTGAATGACGAGGAGTACGAACTGATCAAGCTGCACACCACCATTGGAGCCGACATCGTGGAGAGGATCGAGAGCCTGGCCCACGTCAGTCCCGGTGTCCGTCATCATCACGAGCGCTGGGACGGATACGGGTATCCGGACGGACTGAAAGGGGAGGATATCCCCCTGCTGGGGCGTATTTTGGCCGTCGCCGACACCTTTGACGCCATGACTTCAACGCGTTCCTACCGCAAGGCGATGACAGCAGAAGAAGCGTATGCGGAAATTGTCCGCTGCTCCGGCACTCAATTCGATCCGGAGATTGTCCGGGCGTTTTGCCGGGCGTATCAGGCGATTGCCGCCAGCATGATTTCATCCGACGCCGGGCATGAAGTGCAGAAAGCGGCAGCCCACGTCACGTGAGGGGACGCTTTCCTGTTATGGATGGCTTTTTGCCTTGCGATCATTCCGGTTCTTTGGTATGCTAAATGTGCCGTGCTAGACGGGGAGGTTGCGGTGCCCTGTAACCTGCAATCCGCAATAGCAGGGTCGAATTCCTATCAGAGGTCTTCTCATGTAAGGCTGCCATATGGGCGGCGGTGTTGAGGATCGGGTCCTGTGCAACGCGAACCCATGAACCTGGTCAGGTCCGGAAGGAAGCAGCCATAAGTGGATCATCGCGTGTGCCGCAGGGGAGCCTGGTCTGAGCTGCCCCCATATGTAACGCTTGGATGGGGAGTATCGAAGATAGGTGCACGGTCTTCTCGAAGAACATCAAGTGGCCTGTTCATGAGGAACAGGCCATTTTTTGTTGATTTCTGACGATCTCTAGCGAAACATTTCCTTCCAGAATCATTCTGTACAGGCAGGGCATTCCTGATAGGGTGACGAATGTGTAGGAATGTGCAGAATGCGATGATTGCCTGTAAAAACGTCAAGGGTCAGGGGGGGACAAGCTGTGAGTGCATCATTCTCGTTACATCTCGCCGGTTCGTCCAAACGATTGACGAAATTTTTGCAATACTTCCCGACGGCCGTATTTCTGGTGACGCAAACGGGATGTATCGTGGAAGTGAATGAACAGCTTCTTCGCGTTACCGGATACCAACGCGGAGAACTCGTGAACCAGCCGTTTCACGTCCTGCTGCCGTACCGGGGCACGATCGAACAACTGTATCAGGATCTGCTGCGCCGGGAAGCGGAGACAGATATGCCCGCAGAAGTGGAATGGCGTGACAGGCAGGGCAGAAGCGGTAAAACACCGGCGATGATTTTGGGGCAGCAGACAGAGGAGGAGCTGCTGTATCTGGTTCACCTGTATCAGTTGACCAAAGAGACGGATTACGGGCTGTCACAGCGGCTTGTGGAAAAACTGACTACCGATACCAGCCTGGGATTGTTCGTGCTCAACAAGCAGGGACAGATCGTCGAAGCCAGCCACGCGGCCTGTAAGCTCCTCGGAATGGAGCGGCTGCATGTGCTCAACCGGCACGTGGACGATGTGTTTGCCGGCATACCTGAAGAGCATCGCCTGATTAAGCGGGAACTGCTCGACGGGGTGAAGCTTCACAATATCGCCACGTCCTGGACAAACGACAACCAGCGCTACGAATTAATCGTGGACGCCCACACGCTTCAGGACGAGGCCGGCAATACCGTCGGCGCGTTCGTCTTGTTCAAGGATATTACCAACCTGCGCTCGTTTGAACAAAAAATCGAGCGCAACGAGCGACTGGCGATGATCGGACAGATTGCCGCCGGCACGGCTCACGAGATCCGCAACCCGCTCACGTCGATCAAGGGCTTTTTGCAGATGTTCCTGCAATCCTTCAGCGACAACGGCATGGAGCGGGAGCGTACCTACACGGAAATCATGCTGACGGAGATCAATCGGATCAATTCGCTGGTCAGCGAATTTTTGCTGCTGAGCAAGCAGCGCGACGTCCAGTATTCCCTGGTCGATTTAAACACGGTGTTTGAGGAGATTCTCCCGATCGTGGAGTCGCAGGCGCTTCTGTTCGGCATCGACGTAAAGTTCTCCTCGCGGGGACAGCTTCCGCTGGTGGTGGGGGACACGGAACTGCTCAAACAGGTCTTCATCAACATCTGCAAAAACGGCATCGAGGCCATGGGGGAGAAGGGGACGCTGCACATTTCCCATCACATCGATCCGGAAGGGGACAAGGTCAGCATCGACATCCACGATACGGGGCCGGGCATTCCGCTGTACATCATCGACAAAATTTTTGATCCATTTTTTACGACCAAGGAGGAGGGAACGGGGCTGGGTCTTTCCGTATGTCAGAAAATCATTCACGACATTGGCGGCCAAATCCGCGTTTCGTCCAAAGGATATGGCACCACTTTTCACATCTTGCTCCCGTATCTCTGACAACGGTTATCCGGCCCGGCGTCCCGTCATCCGTACGGGGCGTTTTCTTTGTAAGAGCAAGGGCGGATGGTGTATAATAGTTAGGATTCGGAAGAGGACTGTGCAGATTGGAGTGTCACACCATCATGGCTTATACCGCGCTGTATCGCGTATACCGACCGCAAACCTTTCAAGACGTGGTGGGACAAGAGCATGTGACGACCACTTTGCGCAACGCGTTGCGTGAAGGCAGGTTGTCCCACGCTTATTTGTTCAACGGTCCCCGTGGTACGGGCAAGACAAGTGCAGCCAAAATCATGGCCAAAGCGGTGAACTGCGAACAGCCGCAGGACGGAGAGCCGTGCAACCAGTGCCCCACCTGCCGGGCCATTACCGACGGTTCCGTTACCGACGTGCTGGAGATTGACGCCGCTTCCAACCGCGGTGTCGAGGAAATTCGCGACATCCGCGACAAGGTCAGGTTCGCCCCCAGTGACGTCCGGTACAAGGTGTATATTATCGACGAAGTGCATATGCTGACGACGGAGGCGTTCAACGCGCTGTTGAAGACGCTGGAGGAACCGCCTTCCCACGTCATCTTTATTCTGGCTACCACCGAGCCCCACAAGTTGCCGGCGACGATTATCTCGCGCTGTCAGCGGTTTGATTTTCACCGGATTCCCCTAAAGGAAATGGTGAAGCGGCTCACATACATCTGCGAGGCACAGGGAGTGCGGGTCGAACCGCAGGCCCTCCACCTGGTCGCCAAAATGGCCGAAGGGGGGATGCGGGACGCACTCAGCCTGCTGGACCAGGCGATCAGCTACAGCAAAGACGAGGTTCGGGCTGCTGACATCATGCAGATTACCGGCACCGTCTCACAGGGGCACTTTTCCGTTCTGGCCAAATACGTCGCTGAACGAGACGTGTCCCGGGTGATGGAGCATTTTGACCGGGTGATGGTGCAGGGAAAAGATCCCGAACAGTTTTTGCAGGATCTGCTCTACTACTACCGCGACATGTTGCTGTTCAAGACTGCGCCGCAGTTGGAAGAGATCGTCGAGCGGACGATGCTGGACGACCAGTTTGCCCAGGTGGCCGGGATGTACGCCCTGCCCGACGTGTACGCCGCGATCGAAATCTGCAATCAGGCGTTGGCCCAGTTGAAGTGGTCCACGTACGCCCGCGTACTGGTGGAGCTGACGCTGGTCAAACTGTGCCAGCCGGTCAAAGAGGCTGCCGCTGCGCCGGAGGCAGCCGCAGCCGGAGGAGCAGAGCTGGCCGCACTGGCCAACCGGGTCCGCACACTGGAAGAGCGGCTGGCCCAACTGATGCAGGGACAGGCGCACGTGAGCGCCCAGCCGCGAACGGAAGAGCCGCGCAGGGCGGAAACGCGCCGTCCGGCTGCGGCCGCGAGAAGTTCCCGCACGCCGATGAACAAGGTGCGGGAGGTGGCCAAGGCGGTGGACGAAGCGCTGACGCGGCAGGTGCGCGGGCAGTGGAGCCAGATTTTGGCCGATGTCAAAAAAATCAAGATTCAATACCAAGCCTGGTTGGTGAACGGCCAGCCCGCTGCTGCCGGCCGCGACGCTGTCGTCGTCACCTTTACCAGTCCCATTCACTGTGAGAAGACCATGGAGCCGGAATTGAAGGGCGTCGTGGAACGGGTGATGCTGGGTGTTCTGGGGCGGCCGCTGCAGCTGCTCTCCGTGATGGAGGAGGAGTGGCAGAGCGTGAGCCAGCAGGCCGGGCAGGAAGAACAGCCCGCCCAGGAAGAGCAGGACCCGTTTGTCGCCGAGGCGATTCGGCTGGTCGGTGAGGGACTGATTGAAGTGAAAGAATAAGCTGAACCGGCAAAAAAGAAGGAGGACACCCCGATGAAAAACATGCAACAAATGATGCGACAAATGAAAAAGATGCAGGAAGAAATGCAAAAGACGCAAGAGGCCCTGAAGGAAAAAGTGGTGGAAAGTTCTGCAGGGGGCGGTGCGATTACCGTTAAGGCAAACGGCCACAAGCAGATTGTCGACATCACGATCAAGCCGGAAGTGGTCGACCCGGATGACGTGGAAATGCTGCAGGACCTCGTGCTGACCGCCGTCAACGATGCGTTGCGCCAGGCCGATGAGATGATCGCCAAGGAAATGGGCCGATTCACCGGAGGATTGAACATCCCGGGTCTGTTCTAAGGAGTACGAGCCGATGTTTTATCCCGAACCGGTATCAAAACTGATCGAAGGCTTTATGAAACTGCCGGGCATCGGGCCGAAAACGGCCAGCCGTCTGGCGTTTTACGTGCTCAACATGAAAGAGGACGACGTTTTGGATCTGGCCAAAGCGCTGGTCAACGCCAAACGGCAGCTCCACTACTGCTCCGTCTGCAACAACATCACGGATATCGACCCCTGCCACATCTGCCGGGACAAGCGGCGTGACGCTTCCGTCATCTGCGTCGTGCAGGAGCCCAAGGACGTGGTGGCGATGGAAAAGACGCGGGAGTACGACGGGTACTACCACGTCCTGCACGGAGCGATTTCTCCCATGGACGGCATCGGGCCGGAGGACATCCGCATCCCTGACCTCTTGAAGCGGTTGAGCGACGATCAAGTAAAAGAAGTGATATTGGCGACCAACCCGAACATCGAGGGCGAGGCCACCGCCATGTACATCTCCCGGCTGATCAAGCCGTTCGGCATTCGCGTGACGCGGATTGCGCACGGACTGCCGGTGGGCGGCGATCTGGAGTACGCCGACGAGGTGACGCTGACAAAAGCCCTGGAAGGTCGCCGGGAATTGTAGGACAAGAAAAAGACGGGGACTCCCTGTCTTTTTTGTGTTTGCAGGAGATGGGAGCAGGAGGACTTTTTTGTCCGGACAAGACATAGATTGAAGTAGGAGTGTGAGGAGATGCTGACAGGACCGGGGATGTCGCTGCGGGGCGGGACGGAGAAGCGCAGGTCTGCGCCTTGGGCGATCCCGCTGTTTGTCGGATACTGGATCGTGTTTGCCGCCGAATTGATGATGCTCCGCTTTGATCGCGGACCGGATGGCCGGTGGATCGTGTCGACTGCGGAGGTTCCTGAACTGTGGCTGTCGCTGACGGTGCTGGCTGTGGTGGTCATCAGCTTTGTCGCGGCTATCGGCTTTGCCGTCAACGTCTGGCGGGACAGGCAGCGGACGGCCTGGCTGCTCAATGACGACGCACCGACGTGGTCGGATCTGCTGCATGTCGTCGCCTGGCTGCAGGTGTTTCACGCCTGCACGCTGCTGCTGTACGGCCTGATACTGCCGTACCCTCTGTTTGTCGAGGGCTCGGTCGGCAGCTTTTTTGAGTCGGCGTCGCTTCAACTGTTTATCCTGATCGCGGTGCCGCTTTGGTTTCATGGCCGGATGGACGAGATCGGCGTGTGCCGTCCCCGCCGCATCGGGCGCATGATTGCCGTGCTGGCGGTGATGTTTCTGCTGATCATGTGGGTGCTGGATGCGGTCGTCACCACCCCGCTGGCTGACTGGTTCCACCTGTCGCTGGACTCGGAGCGGGAGCGGCAAATCGAACAGGGAATCATTCAAGCCAAAGACCGCGATATCTGGGCCGTCGCTGCATCCGTGCTGGTCATCGGCATCCTGGTGCCGATTGCCGAGGAATTGCTGTTCCGCGGTGTGTTTCAGACGATTCTGGTTCAGCGTTTGGGAGCGTTTGTCGGCATTGTACTGAGCAGCCTCTGGTTTGCGTTGATGCATGTGGATGTCGCCCTGCTGGCTCCGCTGTTTGTCATCGGCCTGTGTCTGGGCTACCTGCGGCATCGGTTTCAGTCCATCTGGGGGGCTGTCGTGCTGCATGTGATCAACAATCTGACCGGTGTGCTGCACTACTTTCACTGAAGGGGCGTGGGAGAAGTGAGATTGTGGGGAAAACCGCGAGCGGCCGTGCATTGGGGGCCGGAGGCGCTGGATAAAGCTGTCGACCGCGCGCGGTTGGATTGGCAGCACGCCCGTCATCTCATGGATATCAGCGAACCGGACGACGGGTTGGAGGATGCCATTTACTATCTGCAATTGACGGAAAAACGTTACATGTTCCTGCTCGCGCAAGCAAAACGGGAGCGGGAACGTCGGCACGCGCAGGGAGGATGAGTAATGAATACGGGATGGGTCATCGCCTTGATTGTCACAGGTCTGTTGTTGGTGATTGCCGCCAGCAGGTCGGTCATGGGGCCGATTCGCTGGGCGGGGTTTGTCGCCATGCAGTTGGTCATTGGCGCGGTGCTGCTGTTTTTCGCCAATTTGGTCGGAGAACTGGCCGACTTCCACATCCCGATTAATCCGGTAACGGCGTTATTGACCGGGCTGCTGCGGCTGCCGGGTCTGGCCGCGCTGATCATCATCAAGCTGTGGGTGATGTAGGCGGTTAGCCGTCAGTCAGCAAAAAGGCGACACTGCCGCTTTCGTACTTGACCCGGCAGTGCGGAGGCTGGCGCAGTGAAGCGATAAGCGCCAGCAGCCGGGGCAAGCCCAGCACGGCTGTCCCCCAGAGCAGCGCCATTCCGTACGGCAGCGGCACCCAGACGAAGACAGCGGCGGCCAAAAACAGACTGCCGGCGAGGACGGTCGCCTCCGCTCCGCGGTATGCCCGGAGCGAAACAGGATGGCGGGAACCGGCGCCCCACCAGGGAGAGACGAGCAGGTCCGGCGTGGTATGCGGGTGGTGTGAGCGCAGGCCGGCGTAAAGCCGGAACAGGCAGAGATGACCTGCGGCGATGGCCGGGAGCACGGCCAGCGTCACCACCAGGCGATCAGCCGGAATCTTCAGCCAGACAGAGGCGGCGAGCGGAAACAGGCAGATCAGCAGGAGCTGGAACAGCCAGCCCGCCAATCGCCAGCGAAATCGGCGAAGCAGTTTGTAGCTGTAAATGGTTTGCTCTTTCATCTTGTCTATGACCTCTTGCGATTACAGGTGTACAAGCGGGCTAGACCCGATCCGTGTCTGGGGAGAACCTGGCTTTGTCCAATGGACAGGGGCAGGGTTCTCCCTATGTTTTTCCCGCTGAGATGATTATCGCACAATCTGCTGGCGCCGGAAAAGCTGTCAACCGGACGCGCGTTTGCCCGTGTGCGGCGATTCGCGACGCTGCCGGTGCGGAGAGCCCGTTACGTCATGGGCCCCTTATTTATGGGCACGATAAAAGGGAGGAACTGGCACCGCCGCCTTGGCAATTACCTGTTTACTGCGCTGCAGATGCTGACGCGCCGGCCGTCTCTCCCCGCCAGACTGACGCGTAATCAAAAGGCATGGCCGGGGCTTACAGGCGCGGTCGAACAGGAGCAGGCGGCGAAAAGAGGAGGCAGTGCTTGAGGTGTCCAGCACAGATGTGAAAGTGATCGTACAGGTGTCAGAGGCACCGTTCCCTGACACACTGGCGGGCGAATTGGATGAAATCGGCATATCCGTCGTGCCGGCCAAAGACCGTAAACAAGCGGCCGGGGCGTGCGGTTTTTTGATCGCAAGAGAGTCGGATACAGGACGGCTGTCGACGAGCCTGGCCGAGTGGGACCGTCCCGGACTGTTGCTCGTATACGGCGACCGGGTTGCGGGCACAGCGGCAGAAGCACTGGCTGCCCGGCATCCCGGCTGGGAAGTTGTCCGTCTGTATCGCTTTGCCGGCGGCGAGCGGGCGCTGGTCGGCGGTAATCTCCGCAGCCCCTGGACCCGCATCATCAGCCGCCAACTGGCGAAGCATGACGTGGTCGCGATGGTGTGCGGGATGCGCGAAGCGGAGGAGGTCATCCGCCAGCTGCCGCGGTATCTGGCCTGGAAGGAGCGGTTTTACCTCCGTCTGGGAGAGAGCTGTGACCGGCGCGGCGTCCGTCTGCAAACGGTCGCGCGTGCGTTGGGCATGGACAGCCGCATCGGACAGGGTTGGTTGGACCCGCAGCGAATGGAGCGGGCAGCGCTGCGAAGATGGCTGGTCCGCCAGTGTCGCTTTGTCATGCGAAAGACGAACGTGCGCCGCGTCGCCTTGTGGGGGCCGCCGAGCCTGTGGAAGCAGATGCCGCCAGGCTGGATGGCGGACAAAGAGGTGCGGCTGTACGTTCCTCGGGACGAGCAAATTCCGAACGGTAAAGGTACCCTGGGGGAGCGGTGCACCACCTGGCAAACAGCGCTTGCCGAAGCCGATCTGCTGGTTGTCGCTTCGCCTGACCCCGAACTCATGGAACTCCCCCTGTCCGAGTTGATCAGGCACATGCGCCAACCCATTGTCGTCGATGCCTGCGGCTGCTTTCCGCTGCCGGAAGCGGAGGCGCTGCAAATGATCTACCGAACCATCGGGGAAAAGACGAACGTTTGGGAATGGAGTGGATTATAATGGGGTATAATGGTTGGTAGATTGAGGAAAAGGGTAGGCGTTTGTACAATGGAAAGAGTTGCTCAGCGATGTATCGTCTGTGAAGAAGAACGGACGGACGGAATCGCCATCTGTGAGCAGTTTATCTGCCAGCAATGCGAACAGGAAATGGTCAACACGGATGTACAGGATAAAAAATACACGTTCTTTATTCATCAGATGCGGCGCATCTGGCTCACGGATTAGACACGTTCGGCCAAAAGGCATCGGCACCCCCGATGCCTTTTTCCGTTTTGCGGGTGCAAATCGTGTTACAATAAGAGGTACTCTGAAAAAAGGACGTGAATGACCGTGCGGGAAAGAAGCGCCGACTTTTGGGAGAGGCAGCGGCAGGCACCCTTGTACGAACAGTTGGTACGGCACGCCATGCGCCGTCCCCACCCGTTTCACGTGCCCGGTCACAAGATGGGTCGAAGTTTTGACCATCACGGCAGGGAGCGGTTTGGGCCTGTGCTCGAACTGGACATGACGGAGATTACCGGCATGGACGACCTGCATCAGCCGGATGGTGTGATTGCCGAGGCGCAGGCGTTGGCAGCGGAAGCGTTTGGCGCGGAGGAGACGCGTTTTCTCGTCGGCGGAAGCACGGCGGGCAACATCGCGCTGATCATGACCGTCTGCCGTCCGGGAGACAAGATTCTCGTCCAGCGCAACTGCCACAAGTCCGTATTTCACGGCATCATCCTGGCCCGGGCAACGCCGGTGTACATCGTGCCGGCGGTGGACCCGGCGACCGGCACTGCCGTCGGACTGCGGCGGGAGGACGTGGAACGCGCCCTGCAGGCCCATCCCGATGCCAAAGCGGTTTTTTTGACCAACCCCACCTACTACGGCATGGGGATTGATCTGGCCAAGATGGCGGCGACCGTCCACCGGTTTGGTGTGCCGCTTCTCGTCGATGAAGCACACGGGGCCCACTTCGGCTTTCATCCTGCGTTTCCCCGTTCGGCCATGCAGAGCGGAGCAGATGCCGCCGTGCAATCCACCCACAAAATGACCGGAGCGCTCACCATGTCGTCCATGCTGCATATCCAGGGCGAGCGGATCGACCGGGAACGTCTGGCGCGCAATCTGGCGATGATCCAGTCGTCCAGCCCGTCCTATTTGCTGATGGCTTCGCTCGACCTGGCGCGCCGTCACCTGGTGATGGAAGCATCCCGGGAGTGGGAACGGCTGCTGCTGCAGTTGGACAAGCTTCGCGAACGGCTGGATCGCGTCTCGTGGGTGGAGCTGGCGCGACCAGTGCCAAACAGCGTCTGTGCGACATGGGACCCGCTCAAACTGCTGCTGGTGCTGCGCACCGCCGACGCGGACGGCTTTGAACTGATGCGGCTGATGGAAGAACAAGGCATCTATCCCGAACTGGCCGAGAACGGACTCGTGCTGTTGGCGGCTTCTGCCGGGACCTCAGCGGACGATCTCGACGCACTGGCCAGGCTGCTGGAATCCGTCTCCCCCGAGAGACGATCGGGAAAAGTGCGTATGGTGGAGCCGGGTGTGGTGGCTTCCAGCTTTTTGCGCGAACAGGCGATGCCGATGCACGCAGCGATAGACGCTCCCCGCGAGACGGTGGCACTGGAACAGGCGCTTGGCCGGATTGCCGCAGAAATGGTGATCCCCTATCCGCCGGGAATCCCGCTGCTGGTGCCAGGTGAGCGCATTGATGCCGATTTGCTGGAGCTTTTGCTGGAGCTTCGCAAGGGACAGACCCGCTTCCACGGGGTGCAGGATGCCCGGCTGCAAACGATACGGGTAATTGATGAAAGACAACAAGAGTGAAAGGAGCATGTGTGTGGCTACGAAGGGAACAGGCCGGTTTATTACCGTCGAGGGAGGCGACGGAGCGGGCAAGTCTACCGTCATCGCCCGCCTCTGCGACGAACTGCGGGCACGGGGACGGGACGTGATCCTTACCCGCGAACCGGGCGGCATCGAGATCGCGGAGAAAATCCGGTCGATCATCCTCGATCCGGAGCACGTCACCATGGACAAGCGGACGGAGGCACTGCTGTACGCGGCGGCACGGCGGCAGCATTTGGTGGAAAAGGTGCTGCCGGCACTGGCAGCGGGGAAGCTCGTCTTGTGCGACCGCTTCATCGACAGCAGCCTGGCGTACCAGGGGTATGCACGCGGCCTGGGAATCGACGAAGTGTTTGCCATCAACCGCTTTGCCGTGGAGGACTGCATGCCGGACCTGACGCTGTTTTTCGACGTGCGGCCGGAAGTAGGCCTGGCCCGCATTAACGCGACCAAGGGGCGGGAGGTAAACCGGCTCGACATGGAAGACCTGCGGTTCCACGAAAAAGTGCGGGAAGGCTACCGGCTGGTGATGGAACGTTTTCCCGAGCGGTTTGTCGTCATTGACGCGGAACAGCCGATGGAGCGCGTCTTTGAAGAGGCGCTGGCTGCGCTGGAGGCGCGTCTGTAAGGTTTAGGTACCGTCCAGGTACGTACATGCTGTATACTATGATTAAGAAGAATATCGTTACACCGTCCAGCCTTCCTTCATACAATGAAGAAAGACAGGTAACCCAGATACCATATGCGTGCGGAAAGGGTGAGAGCCGATGAAGATGGTGGTTGCTGTTGTTCAGGACAAAGACAGTGGTCGTCTGTCGCAGCAGTTGGTGAAAAAAGGATTTCGCGCTACAAAGCTGGCCAGTACGGGAAGCTTTCTACGTGCCGGCAACACGACGTTTTTGATCGGAACGAGCGACGAAAACGTGCCGGAAGTGATCGAGATCATTCAGCAGCACTGCAAGTCCCGCAAACAGATGGTCACACCTGTCTCGCCGTTGAGCAATGCCGTCGATTCGTTTATGCCGTATCCGCTCGAGGTGCAGGTGGGCGGTGCCGCCGTGTTTGTGCTGGACGTCGAGCAATTCCATTCGTTCTAGGCGTCAGATGGAGAGCCCCCTCCTTTTTCAGCCTGCTTTCGTTTATACTGTAAGGAAGAAACACGATCGGACAGGGACGGAGGGAGCGGCATGAAAATCGGAGAAGGGCTTAGGCCAAAGGTAGATCTGCTCAAAGCGGCCGACATGCGCAAAGGGCCGCAGGTGGAAAAGGCGAATTTCGGGGAATTGATCAAAGGCGAAGACCAACGCATGTCGCAGGAGCGGCTGACCCGGCTTTTGCAGGACATAGACAAACAGGGACAGATTCTGGCCCGTTCCCGCTCCATCCGCGACTTTTACCATTATAAAAATCTGGTCAAGCAGTTTATGGAAGAGGCCGTCAAGCACGGCATCGCGCTGGACGACAGACGGGGTGTAAACCGCCGGGGTCGCAGCCGGCTGTACAAGATTGTCAAGGAAGTGGACGCGGAACTGCTCAAGCTTGCCGACGAACTGTTGAGCGATCAGGCGCCAATGATCGACCTGTTGGCCCGCATCGGCGAAATTCGCGGCATGCTGATCAACTTGTACTTTTAGGTGGAACAAGATGACATGGGAGATGTTTGCGCAGCAGCCGCGTGCAGCGGAACTGCTGCATCATAGTCTGCAAAACGGGCGGCTGGCGCACGCCTACCTGTTCGCCGGCCCCAAAGGTGCAGGAAAAAAACGGATGGCCCTGCATGTGGCGAAGTCTCTTTTTTGTCCAGAAAGGGAGGCGGACGCCTGCGGGGCCTGTCTCACATGCAGGCGCATCGAGGCAGGCAACCATCCCGACGTGCTGTTGATCGAGCCGGACGGGGCCTCGATCAAGATCGACCAGATCCGTGCCTTGCAAAAGGAAATGGCGATGCGGGCGGTGGAATCGACCCACAAAGTGTACATCGTCGAGCACGTGGACAGGATGACCGTCCAGGCTGCCAACAGTCTGCTCAAGTTTTTGGAAGAACCGCCGGCTGGAGTGGTCGCGCTGCTTTTGACGGAACACAGTCACGCCATGCTGCCGACCATTCTGTCGCGCTGCCAGATTGTCTCGTTTACGCCGCTGTCCGCAGACGTCATCGCCGAGCAGCTGCAAACAGAAGGCGTGCCGGCCGGGATCGCTCGGGCAGCTTCCTATATCACGACAAATCTGGAAGAAGCTCGTGCGCTCAGCCAGGCAGATTGGTTTGCACAGCTGAGAAATGTAGTGATACAATTGGTGCAGGAGTGCAAACAGCGCAATGCTGCTGCACTCTATACCATTCATGATTTGTTGCAAAAAAGCGACAAAATAAAGGAGGAACTGCCCCTCTTTTTGGATTTGCTCATCCTTTGGCTGCGCGATATCCTGTACGTGCAAGTAGACAGGCATGCCCATCTCATCAACAGCGACCAACAGGATGTGCTGCAAGGACAAGCCCTGGTCTGGACGAAATCCGAGCTCTTGCATGGGATCGATCTGGTCATGGAAACGAAAAATCGGATAGAGCGAAACGCCAACGCACAGTTGGCCCTTGAGCGGTTGGTTCTTCAAATCCAGGAGGGATAACCTTTGTACGAGGTTGTGGGCGTCCGCTTTAAAAAAGCGGGCAAAATATATTACTTCGACCCCGACCGACTGCCGATCGAAAAGGATTCGCATGTCATCGTGGAAACCGCGAGAGGGGTCGAATACGGCAAAGTGGTGATCGGCCGCAAGCAAGTGGCCGATAAGGATGTCGTACTGCCGCTGAAGAAGGTAATCCGGATGGCGAACGAGCGGGATGCCAAGCAGGTGGAGGAGAACAAACAGGCTGCCAAGAACGCGTTTTCCATCTGTCAGACCAAAATCAAGGAACACAATCTGGAGATGAAGCTGGTCGACGTGGAATACACGTTTGACCGCAACAAAATCATCTTTTATTTTACTGCGGATGGGCGGGTGGATTTCCGCGAACTGGTCAAGGACCTGGCCTCTGTCTTCCGCACTCGTATCGAACTGCGCCAGATCGGCGTGCGCGACGAAGCGAAAATGCTGGGCGGCATCGGCCCGTGCGGACGGCTGCTCTGCTGCTCTACGTTTTTGGGCGACTTCGAGCCGGTGTCGATCAAGATGGCAAAAGACCAAAACCTTTCGCTGAATCCGGCCAAAATCTCCGGTCTCTGCGGCCGGTTGATGTGCTGCTTGAAATACGAAAACGACAACTACGAAAGCACCCGGGATGAAATGCCGGACATTGGCGCGATGGTAACCACGCCGATGGGCGAGGGGCGTGTCGTTTCCGTCAACGTGCTCGACCAGTCCGTTCAGGTAGAGCTTTTGGAAAACAAGCACACCATCGAATTTGCGCTCGATGAGATTGTCGTAGGTCATCCGACGTTTGACTGACGAGAGGACAGAGCAGGTTAGATTTGGGTAGCGGGGATGAGGTGAGCAAGTGGACAAACGGGAAATCTTCGTCAAGATGGCCAGCATCGAGGAACGAATTGGCGATCTGTATCGGGAAATTGGCGAACTGAAAGACGTCATTGTTGTCTTGATGGAGGAAAACGCCCAATTACTCGTGGAGAACCAACACCTTCGCAATCGGCTGGACAAGAAGCCAGCCAGTCCGCCGCCGAAACAAAAAGAAACACACAAGCAGGAAACCGCCAAAAAGAAAGTGGTCGGAGAAGGCTATGACAATCTGGCGCGGCTGTATGCGGAAGGTTTTCACATTTGCAACGTTCATTTCGGCAGCTTGCGCAAAGAAGGAGATTGCTTGTTCTGCCTCTCCTTCCTCAGCGGTGGTGTTCACAAATAACAGGATACACGGCCTGTACCGAAGCGACCTGAGCATTGCGGCAGGTCGCTTTTTGCAGACAACGGGCAGAGGCCGTTTGAGACTGATAGTGAAAAAAGGAGTTTGGAACAACGGATGCAACCGGAAATCAACGTGCCGCTCTACGAGACGGAGCGCATTGACGACCTGCTCACCCATGAGATGAAAATCATCCAAAGCCGTGAAGTGTTTTGCTTTTCCATGGATGCGGTGCTGCTGGCCCGCTTTGCATCGGTGCCCAAACGGGGACGGGTGCTCGACATGTGCACGGGCAACGGCGCCATCCCGCTGATCATGACGACGCGGTCGCCGGAAGCCGTATTTGAAGGCATCGAAATCCAGGAGCGGCTGTATGACATGGCCAGTCGAAACGTCAAGCTGAACAGGCTGGAATCGCGCATTACGATGCACCACGGCGATGTGAAGGACGCCGTGCAGTTGTTCGGGCACGGCAAGTTTGACCTGATTACCTGCAATCCGCCGTACATGCCGGCCACCAGCGGCGAGAAAAACGTCAGCGAACATTTTGCCATCGCTCGCCACGAAATCTTGCTGTCGCTGGAAGACGTCATTCGGGTGGGCAGCCAATTGCTGAAAAACGGCGGGAAAATCGCCCTGGTGCACCGCTCGACGCGACTGGTGGACATTATCACACTGATGCGCCAGTACGGTATCGAGCCCAAACGGATGCGGCTGGTCTACCCGCGCCGCGACGCTGAGCCCAACATGCTGCTGATCGAGGGAATGCGCAACGGCAGACCGGAACTACGCATTCAGCCGCCGTTGATTGTCTACGAAAACGGAGAGGAATACTGTGAAGAACTGCAGGAAATCTATTTCGGAAAGCGAGATTCCCTCGCATAAAAGCCACTTTGTCTACATCCTGCGCTGCGTGGACGGGACCTATTACACCGGGTATGCCACGGAATTGGCCCGCCGCATCCGGGAGCACAATGAGGGCAGAGGGGCCAAGTACACGCGGGGCCGAGGGCCGGTGGAGCTGATGTATTGGGAAGAAGGAACGGACCGCTCGTGGGGAATCAGGCGGGAGGAAGCGATCAAACGCCTGACCCGCTCGCAAAAGGAAGAACTGATCGAGGAAGGTGGTCGTACGTCATGAACGTCCAGCGCAGTTTCACCGACGAACATACAGGGGTCCTCTACCTGGTGGCCACGCCCATCGGCAACCTGGACGACATCACGGTTCGCTGTCTGGAAACGCTGCGGACTGTCGATGTGATCGCCTGCGAAGACACCCGGCAAACCCGCAAGCTGCTGAACCATTTTCAGATTGAGAAGCGGACGGTCAGCTACCACGAGCACAACAAGGAGGCCAGCGGCAGCGGTCTCTTGCAATGGCTGGCGGAAGGAAAGCGGATTGCTCTGGTGAGTGACGCCGGACTGCCCGCCATCTCCGACCCGGGGGCCGATCTGGTGCGGGATGCTGTGGCGGCCGGTTTTCCCGTCATTCCTGTCCCCGGTGCAAACGCCGCGCTGACCGCGCTGATTGCTTCCGGCCTGCCGACAGACCGCTTCGTGTTTTGCGGTTTTTTGCCGCGCGAGAACAAAGCGCGCCGGGAAGAACTGCAGCGGTTGGAGCGCTATCCGGAGACGCTGCTGTTTTACGAAGCGCCCCATCGTATCGTGAAAACGCTCCAGGCCATCCGGGAAGCCTGGGGCGATCGCCGTGCCGTGCTGGCGCGGGAATTGACCAAGCGCTACGAAGAGTTTGCCCGCGGCCCGCTGGGCGATCTGATTGACTTGCTGGCGGCGGGGGAGGCGCGAGGCGAGTACTGCTTGATCGTGGAAGGATACCGCGGCGAGCCGGTCGTTCCGGAAGAAGAAGCGGCCTGGTGGCAGCCGCTTGACATCCGGGAGCATGTCGACCGCTACTGCGAGCAAGGCATGAGCAAAAAGGAAGCGATCAAACAGGCAGCAGAGGATCGCGGCCTGTCAAAGCGGGACGTCTACAATGAATACCACCGCGATCCGCAAGCGTGATCGCACGCATGAAAAAAGGCCGGGGGGTCATCCCCGACCTTTCAGCGTGTAGACAAAGTCCGTGGCGCATGGGTGATCGGGCCCGCTCGCTCTCTTGACGACCAGCAAAGAAGTGGAAGATGTCCGCTCAAAAACGCGACGCGGGCAGGGGGCAAACATCTGGGTATTTCAATGAAGTGAGACTTGTGCCCCCTGTTTTTTCCCGCGTCTTTCGTTTTTTCGCTGAGCAGGTCGTCAAAGGAGCTCGCTTGGCCCATCACTCCATGCCTGTACTTTATCTCCACCTTCGGTTGATCAATATTCAGGCCTTTCGGCCTGACAATGATGGAATGGTTTCCTTGCGGAATCTCATTGATAACGAAGTACATTTTGTCTTCAGTCTAAAAAGGCCGGGGAGTCATCCCCGGCCTTTTTCGTTTTTATGGCAGCAATCTGCTCAACGAAAAGCGGCGCTATATGGTTGAGCGGACGATTAGCGCTTGACCGCAGGCAGTTCGTTCAGGCAGTCCTGGCAAATGATTTTGCCTTTGAAATAGGAAACACGGTCAGCGTTACCGCAGAAAATACAAGCAGGCTCGTACTTTTTCAGGATGATGCGCTCTCCGTCCACGTAAATTTCCAACGCGTCTTTTTCGGCGATGCCCAGGGTGCGGCGCAGTTCGATCGGAATCACCACGCGGCCCAGCTCGTCCACCTTACGTACAATCCCCGTCGATTTCATCATAAATCGTCTCTCCTCTCACAATGTTGCCCAGTGTCGTTTATTGTGCAAATCGGATCATAAATCGTCAATATTCGACAATTTCCGTTGTTCCCATCATACCAGCGATTCCCAAAGGTGTCAATATGAATTTTACAATTCTTTGAATTTGCATCTGGTGCGAATTTAGTAGATATGACAGGACCATTGTTTGGGTGCGCTTTATCTTAATGTGCATCGAATTCTTGGAAAAAAGTAACTGGAAGCATGGAAGGTCGAATTCGACACCTTATGTCGAATGATAGAGAGGTGATTCGACAAATGTGGCTTTTTTTTCTACCGGTTCCTTTTTCCCCCTCAACCTGGTCCCGTCTATTCAAGCTCCGTCTGTCCTTCCGCAAAGTTGCAGGCGGGTGGTTTACAAAACGAGGCGGTTGTGTACAATAGAGGATGAATCAGGTATTTCATAGCGAACGACCATGACGGGAAGAGTAGGCTTGCCATCCTTATGACAGAGAGCCGGGGTAGCTGCGATCCGGTATAAGCGATCAAGCCGAACATGGCCCCTGAGTTTCGCGGATGAACCGCCGTTTCCGGCGCCAAGTAGTTCGCGACGCAAACCTGCGTTACGGGTGAGTCAGCAGCAGTCTGACTCGACAAGTCCGCTGTTCGTGAGAAGGCGGAGCATTTGGGTGGTACCACGAGAAGTATGCTCGTCCCAATCTGGGGCGGGCTTTTATTTTTTGTATGTCAGGAGGGTTTTGCTGCATGAAACCGACGTACTACATTACCACGCCGATTTACTATCCGAGCAACAAACTGCATATTGGCAACGCCTACACCACTATTGCAGCCGATGCCATGGCCCGCTACAAACGGCTGCGCGGCTACGATGTCTACTACCTAACCGGTACGGACGAGCACGGGCAAAAGCTGCAGGAGCGTGCGGCCGAAGACGGCAAGCAGCCGCTTGAATTTATCGACCCGATTGTCGACTGGATCAAGGATTTGTGGGCAAAGCTGGACATCTCCTACGACGATTTTATCCGGACGACTCAGCCGCGCCACAAGGAAGTCGTGCAAAAAGTATTCAAACGGCTGTTGGACCAGGGAGACATCTACCTGGGTGAGTACGAGGGCTACTACTGCGTGCCGGACGAAGCGTTCTGGACCGAGACGCAGTGCAAGAAGGACAAAGGCTACTTCTGTCCGGACTGCGGCCGCGAAGTGAAAAAGGTGAAGGAGAAAAACTACTTCTTCCGCCTGTCCAAGTATCAGGACAAGCTGCTGAAGTTCCTGGAGGAAAATCCGGACTTCATCCAGCCGGAGTCCCGCCGCAATGAAATGATCAACAACTTCCTCAAGCCGGGACTGCAGGACCTCTCCGTCTCTCGCAGCAGCTTCGACTGGGGCATCAAGGTGCCGAACGATCCCGAGCACGTCGTCTACGTCTGGATTGACGCGCTCACCAACTACATCTCCGCGTTGGGCTACCTGTCTGACGACGACAGCAAGTTTCGCAAATACTGGCCGGCAGACGTCCATCTGGTGGGCAAGGATATCCTCCGTTTTCACACCATCTACTGGCCGATTCTGCTGATGGCGCTGGACGTGCCTCTGCCCAAAAAAGTGTTTGGCCACGGCTGGCTGCTGATGCCGGACGGAAAGATGTCCAAATCTAAAGGCAACGTGATCGATCCGAAGCTCCTGATCGACCGCTACGGCTCCGACGGCGTGCGCTATTTCCTGCTGCGGGAAATCAACTTTGGTCAGGACGGGGTCTTTACACCGGAGGCTTTCATCCAACGGCTCAACTATGACCTGGCCAATGACATCGGCAACCTGCTGAGCCGCACCACGACGATGATTGAAAAATACTTTGACGGCATCGTGCCTGCTCCGCAGGAGGCGGGCGAACCGGACGACAGCCTCATCCAACTGGCCACCAAGACGAAAGCACTGGTGGAGGAGCACATGGACGAAATGCGCTTCAGCAATGCACTGGCCCACATCTGGGAGCTGATCGGCCGGACCAACAAGTACATTGACGAGACCATGCCGTGGAACCTGGCCAAATCGGAAGAGACCCGGGGCCGCCTGGCTACGGTCATGTACAATTTGGCGGAAAGCATCCGCATTGCCTCCATCCTGATTCAGCCGTTCATGACAAAAGCCCCGGCGAAAATCTGGGACCAATTGGGCATCCTCGACAAGCCGGAAGCGCTGACCTGGGAGTCGGCTGGCGTCTGGGGAGGTCTGCCGGTCGGCAGCACGGTCAGCCGCAAGGAGCTGCTCTTCCCGCGTCTGGACGTGCAGGCGGAGCTGGCGTTCATCGACGAATCCACGGCGGAAGCGCGCCGTCAGGCAGAAGAGAACAAGCGAAAACAGGAAGCATTGAAAGGAGAAGTGTCTGTGAACGAGACAACCGCGAACCAAACCGAAACACAGGCAGCCGAAAAACCGGCCGACGTAAAAGAGGAAATCAAGATCGACGATTTTGCCAAAGTGGAACTGCGCGTGGCGCAAGTCGTCGAATGCGTGAAACACCCCAACGCCGACAAACTGCTGGTACTCCAGCTGGACCTTGGCTATGAGAAGCGCCAGGTGGTTTCCGGCATCGCCAAGTACTACACGCCGGAAGAAATGATCGGCAAAAAGGTGATCCTGGTGGCCAACCTGAAACCGGTGAAACTGCGCGGCGAACTGTCGCAGGGCATGATCCTGGCCGCGTCCGCAGGCGATCAACTGACGCTGGCGACCGTTGACCCGAGCATGCCGAACGGAGCGGTCGTAAAGTAGGGGAAAGGAAGGTAGATCCCGTGTTATTCGATACGCACGCACACCTCAATGCCCGGGAGTTTGACGAGGATCGAGAAGAGGTGATTGCCCGCGCGCGGGAAAACGGCGTGAGCACCATCGTCAACATCGGCTTCAACGCCGAGACGATCCCCACCTGCCTGGAGCTGGCAGAGCGCTACGACTTCATCTATGCCGCGGTCGGCTGGCACCCGCAGGACGCCAAGGACATGAAAGACGAGCATCTGGAGTGGCTGGAGGAGCTGAGCCGCCACCCGAAAGTGGTCGGACTGGGAGAAATGGGTCTGGATTACTACTGGGACACCTCGCCGCGGGATGTGCAGGCGGAGGTGTTCCGCAAGCAGATTCGCCTGGCCAAAAAGCTGGGCCTGCCGATCATCATTCACAACCGGGACGCTCATCAGGACGTCATCACGATTCTGAGGGAGGAGAAGGCGGCTGAAGTGGGCGGCATCATGCACTGCTTTTCCGGGAGCTGGGAGACGGCCAAAATGGCGCTCGACATGAACTTCTACATCTCGTTCGGCGGTCCGCTCACATTCAAGAACGCAAAGCAGCCGAAAGAGGTGGCGGCCAAGGTGCCGCTCGATCGGCTGTTGATCGAGACCGACTGCCCGTACCTGACCCCGCATCCGTATCGCGGCAAGCGAAACGAGAGCGGATACGTCCGCTACGTCTGCGAGGCGATGGCCGACATCCACGGTCTGTCCTGCGAGGAAATGGCCCGGATCACGGCCGAGAACGCCCGCCGGCTGTTCCGGCTGGAAGCCCGTACCGAATAGCGCCTTCAAAGCTCATTATTATGACAAAAGCCCTTCTGTGAACGCGCATCAGCGCATCGCAGAAGGGCTTTTTTGCCAATTCCGGCTTGTTGATTGCGCACATCCGGCGGCGTTTTTCCGGCAGGTGGCCGAGTATTTTCTGCCAAGCCAGGTTCTCCCGCAGTTTTCTCCTGCATACCATAGTCCATGTGTCGAACGATTCCATTTCTCTCGACAGAACTGCTCGACACAAACGTGCTTCCATTCGCCATGAGCTTTTTGCTAGGCTGGTAGCGATTATTTGGTTCTAGGAAGGGGGCAATTTGACAAACCGGAGAAAGTAGCATACAATCAAGACCGACCTTGTTCAGAACTGGCCAATTTCCAAAATATTGGTGCGATTTCATCACCCTTGCCTGACCAGACGGGAAAAGCCTCGTGCTTTTCCAGGAAAAAGGAGTGTGGGAAATGGAGTTACGCACGATATGGGAACGGCAAAAGAAGCGAGCAATTGCCATACTGGGCTGTCTCGCTCTGGTGCTGGTGCCCATGATTGGCTATTTATCTGCCCAAGCAAAGCAACCGAAGCAGGTCACGTTTACCTTGGACGGTGTCACCAAAAAGGTGGCGACCAAGGCGAAAACCGTTAAAGAGTTCTTGGAAGAACGACAGATTGCGGTGACAGATAACGATAACTTGCAGCCAGAAGCAGACACCAAAATTTCCGACGGAATAAACATCACCTTACATACACGCTGGGCAATCCCTGTCCACGTGGACGGGCAGACAAAACTCGTGCAAACGCTCAGCCGTGATGTGGCCGGTGTCTTGAAGGACGCAGGCATTACACTGGGCAAACAGGACCGGGTGGAACCGGCACTGACAGCGTCTCTCTCCAAAGACTCGACGATCTTTGTCACGCGGGTCAGCGAACAGATCGTCAAGGTTGAGGAGCGCGTACCATATCAGGAAATTCGCAAAGGCGATGCTTCTCTGACAAAGGGACAGACCCGCGTACTGCAAAGCGGGCAGGAAGGGAAAGTCATCGCGCACTACAGACTGGTTACGGAAAACGGAAAACAAGTATCCCGTGAACTGGTAAAACGAGATGTCATCACACCGAAAAAAGACCGTATTGTCGCGGTAGGAACGGCCGCATCCGTTCAAGCCGACACGTCAAAACGGGTCGTTGCCGCAGCGGGGTTGGTCTCCCGCGGTGGCAAAGTGTTCCGGCCGAAAAAGGTACTGAACGGGGTTACCTTGACCGCCTACTCTCCGGCAGGGGGAGGCAAGCCTGTCGGATCGCCGGGTTATGGCCGCACGGCTACCGGTGTCAAGGCAGAAGCCGGGCATACCATAGCCGTCGATCCCAAAGTCATTCCGCTGGGATGGTGGGTGTATATCGACGGAATCGGGTATCGTCGCGCAGAGGACACAGGCGGTGCGATAAAAGGTCACAAGATTGACGTGTTTGTCAGCACAGAAGCGGAAGCGATCCGATTCGGCCGCAAGCGAAATCGCACGGTTTACATTATCGGACCACACAAGCCTTAATGGACAGGAGCCTGCGCTCCTGTCTTCTGTTTGCCGTCTTACCATTATGACGGGCGGGGAACGGAAACGTTTCAGCCGCACGCACAGAAACAGTACGTGATTTTGGTATACTAATACCATGTCAACACGGTAGGAAAGCGGGAGCAGCGACATGAAGATCAAAGAAGTCATCGTCGTGGAAGGGCGGGACGACACGGCCGCCATCAAGCGGGCCGTGCAGGCGGACACGATCGAGACGGGCGGGTCTGCCATCAACGCGAAAACGATCGAAAAGATTCGCCTGGCCCAGCAAAAACGCGGCGTTATTATTTTTACCGACCCCGATTATCAGGGGGAGAGAATCCGCAAGATCATCAGCCGGGCGGTGCCGGGCTGCAAGCACGCATTTATCACCCAGGAAGACGGGACGAAAAAAGGGGACATCGGCGTGGAAAACGCCTCTCCCGAAGTGATCGTTCGCGCGCTTTCCGAGGTGCGTACCGATATGGCGGATCAGGCTGGGGAGATCACGCCCGACGACATGATCGCCTACGGGTTGACCTCGGGTCCGGATTCCAAACAGCGGCGCATCAAACTGGGTGAACAGCTGGGCATCGGGTACGCCAATGCCAAACAGATGCTGCAACGCCTGAACGCCTTTCAAATCAGTCGGGCGGAGTTTCTCGCCGCGATGAAGGCCATTGACGAAGGAGGGGAGCAGCCATGACCCGAGCCGTCGGCAAAGATATCGCCACGCCAACGCGGACCAGGGAAATCCTGGAGAAGTACGGCTTTTCGTTCAAAAAAAGCCTGGGACAAAACTTTTTGATCGACACCAACATTCTGCACAACATCGTGGCAGCGGCCGAACTGGACAAGGGGAAGGCGGCATTGGAGATCGGCCCTGGCATCGGTGCGCTGACCGAACAGTTGGGCAGAGCGGCCGGCCGTGTCGTGGCGGTCGAAATCGACCAACGGCTGCTGCCCATCCTGGCGGAAACACTGGCTCCCTATGAAAACGTGGAAGTGGTGCACGGGGATGTGCTGGAGCTGGATCTGCGGGCGCTCCTGGCGGACAAGCTGGCCGGCTACGAACAGGTGAGCGTCGTGGCCAACCTGCCGTACTACGTGACGACGCCCATTCTGATGAAGCTGCTGGAGGAACGGCTGCCGCTGGAGCATATCGTGGTGATGATCCAGAAAGAGGTGGCGGATCGAATTGCAGCCAAGCCGGGTACAAAGGACTACGGTTCGCTCAGCGTCGCCGCACAGTTTTTCGCGGAGACGGAAGTGGCGATGGTGGTGCCGGCCAGCGTGTTCATTCCCCGGCCCAATGTGGACTCGGCTGTAATCAAGCTGACGATCCGCAAGCAGCCGCCTGTCGAGGTGGACGACGAAGCGCTGTTTTTCCGCGTGGTGCGGGCTTGTTTTGCGCAGCGGAGAAAGACACTGCTGAACAATCTGATGAACGGCTTGTTTGACAAAACGCAAAAAGAAGACGTGGTTGGACTGCTGGTTGAGCTGGGCATCGACCCCGGCCGCCGCGGTGAGACGCTGAGCATCGAGGAATTTGCCCGGCTCGCCAACGCCATTGGCCGCAGCAATCTGCTCACGCATCGACCATGAGGAACGCCCCTTGGATACAAGGGGCGTTTGGTATTTTTGGGACAGTCTCAACCATTTGGGAAAATGATAATCAGAGGACGAAAGCGGCTAGGAATTTTAGTAGCCGGACGTGGTTTTTTTGGACAAACCATGTGACAAAAATCTGCTGATTTCACGAAAAAAACACCGTTGACAAGAGTTGATGTTGGTTGCTATAATTTTTTATTTCTTTGACAAAATAAGCATAGGCTGTTATAATGGAATCAAGCGAGGTGGATGAGATAATGGCAAGAAACGCGTTACTTGACATTAAACGCAGTTTAGACGAGCACATTGGCGAACGCATCCTGCTGAAAGCCAATGGCGGTCGCCGCAAAACCGTCGAACGGACGGGCATCCTCGAAGAAACATACCCCTCTGTATTCGTAGTAAAGCTTGATGACGACCAATTGTTTGAGCGAGTTTCATACAGCTATGCTGACATCTTGACGGAGACAGTAGAATTGACAGTGTGCCGTGACAACGAGCACATTCGTATTACTTTTGTACAGCAGTAGGGCCCTGGCGGCTCTGCTGTTTTGTTTTTTTCTCCTGCTGTTCCCTGGCTTGGTACTCGATATTATATCCGTTCGGCGCCATCGTTGTGTCGGCTGAATCGAGAGGATGGCCGGGGTTTTTTTGTCCGACCTCGCGCATACTAAGGCTGTCAACGAGAAAGGGAGGATGTTATGGGTCGCAGACGAGGCATCATGTCTGAAGCGTTCAAGATGGAGTTGGCCAAAGAGCTGGGGTTTTACGACACGGTAAAAACTGAAGGCTGGGGCGCCATCACCACGCGCGATGCCGGGAATCTGGTCAAACGCGCGATTCAGATTGCCGAGGAAGCGTTAGCCAAACAGAATGCCAAATAAACTCGTTGACAGGCCGGGGAAACCCGGCTTCTTCCTGCGTTTTTGGTTTCGCGGCAGTTGCTCCGCATTGCCTATTATGATAGAATATTCAGAAAAATACACACGCGTGTCACTAGGCGAACTAGGCATGAGCGAACGGAAGCGGCAAGGGGCGAGTCCCTCTGCTCTGGACGCTCATGCTTTTTTCAGGAGGTGAAAGCGGGCAGCAGACCGGGAACAGGCGAGGGTTACGCACCAAACAGATCGATCAGCGACAGGAGGAATGGGAAGCATGTGGAAAAGCAAGGGAATCGTACGGGGAACAGTGGCCGCTCTTGTCATCTCTACGGCGCTCTATACACCAGTTCCGGCCCAAACGGAGGCGGTATCTCCCGAGCCGCCGCCATCAGCGTCTGCGGAAGCGCCGGCGAGCGTCATCCAAAACGACGAGCCCACATCCGTCCGCATCAATCAGTTGGTCGACACGGCCATGTACTACTACTGGCACGGCGGCGACCTGCAGCAAGCGGAAAAGGAAATCTTCAAGGGCATCACCCTGAAAGGCAAATACGATGTGGTCGAACACGCCTTTCGGGAAGCGACGATCCTCGATCCGTACAATCTGGATCTGAAGTTTTCGCTGGCGTCGACGCAGGTCATCCAGAAAAAGCTGCCCGAAGCCCTGCAGACGTACCGGCAGATCCTGCGCCTGGACCCTGACAATTACAACGCCACCCTGCTGTTCGCCGTCTACTCCAAGGCGAACGGAGACGAGCGGGCGTTTCAGGAGGCCGTGTCCAGGCTGCGGACGATCGATCCGCAAAGGACGGCCGCCTATCTGGAAAAGCTGCGGGCGACAGACGAGATCCTGGCCGGCAGGCTCAACACCGCGGTTCCGGCCGGGCTGCCGCAAACCCGGCACGCGATCGTGATCCTGGGCTACGCGCTGGCGGACGACGGTTCGATGCGCCAGCCGCTCGTGGACCGGCTGAAAACGGGCCTGGCGGTCGCCAGACAATACCCGCAGGCCAACATCATCGTTACCGGCGGAGTGCCAAAGCAGGGCGTCACCGAAGCGGACGCGATGAGCCGATGGCTGGTCTCCCAAGGGATTGACCAGGACCGCATCCTCCTGGAGAACAAGTCGACGGACACGGTGGAAAACGCCCTGTTTACGATGGCGATCCTGGAGCGGGAAGGGATCCGCGACGTCACGCTGGTGACTAGCGCGAGCCATATGAGACGGGCATTGACCGTCTTTCGCGAAGCCGGCGAATTGTACGCGAAGATGAACGGCAGCAGCGGGAGCGTCAGATTTAGCCATGTGGCCAGCCTGGATTACCCGACGATCGAGGAGGCGCAGCAGGTGACGAAAGACGAGCGACTGGTCACCTACCGTGACCTGTTGAGAGCTTCGGGCATCTGGGCGTATCCCGGAAAACAGCGATAGGCTTTTCTTCCGTCCAACTGGCACGGCAGAGAACCCCTGTGCTACAATAAGAGACTAGAAAATCTGAACGTAGGCAGAGGTGAACAACATGCGTATCTCGGTCAAAGCGCCCGCCAAAATCAACCTGACTCTCGACGTGCTGGCCAAACGGCCGGACGGTTATCACGAAGTGGAAATGGTGATGACCACAGTGGACTTGGCGGATCGCGTAGACCTGACCTTGCGCCAGGACGGCGCCATTACGCTGGACTGCTCTGCCAGTTTTGTACCGGACGACATACGCAACCACGCCTACAAGGCGGCGGTGCTGCTGCGTGAACGCTATCAGGTACGCCAGGGCGTACATGTGCATATTGACAAACAGATTCCGGTAGCCGCCGGACTGGCCGGAGGAAGCAGTGACGCGGCAGCCGCCCTGCGCGGCCTAAACAAGCTTTGGAATCTCGGGCTGAGTCTGGACGAGCTGGCCGCCATCGGGGCGGAAATCGGGTCCGATGTGCCGTTTTGCGTCTACGGCGGCACGGCACTCGCCAGGGGGAGAGGCGAGCAGATCACCCATTTGCCGGCTCCCGCTCCTTGCTGGGTCATATTGGCGAAACCGCCGATCGGGGTCTCCACGGCTGACGTGTACGGCCGATTGCGCGTTCAGGAGATCGCCCGCCATCCTTCCACAGAGCAAATGATCAGGTCGATTCGCGAACAGGATTTTTCACTGATGTGCCGCTCCATGGGTAACGTGCTGGAAGAGGTGACGTTGGACATGCACCCGCAGGTCCGGCAGATCAAGGAGCTGATGGAACAGTCGGGAGCGGACGGGGTGCTGATGTCGGGGAGCGGACCGACCGTGTTCGCCCTCGTGCAAAAGGAAGCGAAGGTCCACCGTATCTACAACGCGCTGCGCGGATTTGTCAAAGACGTGTTCGTGGCCCGCATGCTGGGGATGCCTGATGGGGAAATGCTTGCATGATCCCGTATGGAAATGATAAATTAGCACCATAATATTCGGTTTTTTTGGAGGAAGAATCATGAAGAAAATGCGCAGAAGTGCGCGTCTGGTCGACATGACGCAGCACTTGCTCGCCCATCCCCACACGCTGATTCCACTCACCATGTTTGCCGAACAGTACGGAGCGGCAAAGTCGTCCATCAGCGAAGACTTGTCCATTATCAAGGAAGCGTTTGAGAGCCAGGGTGTGGGTGCGCTGCGAACGGTAGCGGGAGCGGCTGGCGGCGTGAAGTACATTCCTCAGATGAAGACGGAACAGGCCCTTCACTTCATGCGCGAACTGATCGGCCATTTGGAAAATCCCGACCGCCTGCTGCCGGGCGGCTACCTGTACATGTCTGACATCCTCGGCCATCCGGCCACCATGGCCCGGATCGGCAAGCTGTTTGCCACCGCCTTTGCCGAAAAGAACGTGGAAGTGGTCATGACGGTGGAAACCAAGGGGATTCCGCTCGCCTACGCAACGGCCGCCTATCTGAACGTGCCAGTTGTGATCGTTCGGCGCGACAACAAGGTGACGGAAGGATCCGTGGTCAGCATCAATTACGTGTCCGGCTCGAGCAAGCGCATTCAGACGATGTCGCTTGCCCGCCGCGCGCTGGCCGAACAGTCCCGTGTCCTGATCGTCGACGATTTCATGAAGGCCGGCGGCACGATTCGCGGCATGATCGATCTCCTGCAGGAGTTCCGCGCCACTGTGGTGGGCTGCGGCGTGTTGGTGGAGACGGCTGACGTCACGGATCGTCTCGTGGACGAGTACGTTTCGCTGGCCAAGCTGCGCGATGTGGATGTGAAGGGCAAGCAAATCGAGATCGAGCTGGGCAGTTATTTTCACAACAGAGAGGAGTAATGAACAGATGGCGATTTCATTTGTTTCGACGGACAAGGCGCCGGCGGCAATCGGTCCGTACAGCCAGGCGGTCAAGGCAGGCCCGTTTCTGTATGCATCCGGTCAAATCCCGCTGCGCCCGGACGGCACCCTGGTCGAAGGGGATATCGTGGACCAGGCGCACCAGGTGTTTGCCAACATCAAGGCGATCCTGGCCGAAGCCGGGCTGTCGCTCGCTGATGTGGTGAAAGCGACTGTGTTTATCAAGGACATGAACGATTTTGGCCGGCTGAACGACGTGTACGCCGAATACTTTGGCGATCACAAACCGGCCCGTTCTACGGTGGAAGTGGCTCGTCTGCCGCGCGACGTCAAGGTGGAAATCGAAGTCATTGCGTACGCAGGAGAATAATGGAGAATCGTGTAGAATAATCAAAAAGTCCGACACCAGGCCGTGTCGGACTTGTTTTTTGCGCATTTGTCCCGCAGGGGAGAGAAAAATTATCGTTTTTTTTTTTCAAAAATTCGGTAACCCAGCAGGAATATTTACCCAGAGCGTGGAAATAATCCTAAACGCTTTGATAGATAAAGGGAGTGAACTTAATGGAAGTAACAGACGTAAGACTTCGCCGAGTGAATACGGATGGTAGAATGAAAGCCATTGCGTCCATTACGATTGACCATGAATTCGTGGTTCATGATATCCGTGTCATTGACGGGAACAATGGCATGTTTGTTGCGATGCCCAGCAAACGCACCCCGGATGGGGAGTTCCGCGACATCGCACATCCGATCTCCTCTGCCACGCGCGAAAAGATTCAGGCTGCTGTGCTGGCTGAATACGAGCGCGTCGGTCAGGAAGAAGAGAACACCATCGAAGCAGGCGCTTGATTCAAGTCCAGCAAAAAGCACCCGGTCTCGACGACTGGGTGCTTTGTTCTTGCCGAAGCAGCCGGACGAAAAGCCAGGCGAGGCTGTTCCACCGGTCCCGGTCCTGTTGCCGTTTTCGCCGCTAATAGCAGGCCTCCAGATCGGCTATGATTTTTTCCCTGTCCAATCCTTCGCCGATAAAGACGGCTACCATCTTCGGACCGAAGTTTTCGAACGGAAACAGGTGCACCTGGTTTTCGGTGTGCTGAAATGAAATCAGTTCCTTCCTTCCTTTAAACAGCACGTACCCTTTGGCGCGGTAGACGTTTTTCGGCAGATCCCAGAGAAAATCCTCAAACTTGTCTGCGTCTACCGGTCCAGTAAAATGGTAGGAAAAGGTTTCGATGCTGTTGTACAGCGACGGCTGACCGGCTGAGAAGCCGAGCGATCGTTTTACTTTATCCAGGGTGGACATTCGTCCTATGCTTTTTTGCACAGGAGTGCCGGCCTTGTCCCGGGCCTGTATGGCTGCACTGCGTTCGGCGGCGCGTTTGATGTTCAACAGTTCCCGCAGGTCCATGTCGCTCTGGATCGTCTGGTGGATCGGAGCGTGCGGATTCAGCTCCAGCAGCTTGGCCTTTACTTTTTCCAACACATCCGGGGTGACCAGATCGATTTTATTTAATAGAAGCAAATCGGCGTACTTCACCTGGTTGCGGATCGTCTTGACCAGCGTGCTGCTCGACTGAAAACGGGAGATAAGGCTGCGGAAGCGGGACGCGTCCACGACGCTGATGATTCCCTTGAGCTCCAATCTGTCGTAAAGCTCCGGATGTGTCAGTGCGTCCACCACATCGACCGGATCGGCCACGCCGGTGGTTTCGATCAGGATGTGGTCAGGCTCAAAGGAAGCGAGAATGTCCTTCAGACCTTCCGTCAGCTCCCCGCGAATGGAGCAGCAGATGCAGCCGTCCAGAAGCTTTTTTACCGGAAAGCCAAAACCCTGAATCTGCTCGCCGTCGATGTCTTCCTCGCCCATCTCATTCATCAGGACCACGACCCGACCATCCTGGCTTTGCAGATAGGCCAGCAGTTTTTGTAACAGCGTCGTCTTTCCGCTGCCCAGATACCCGGTCAACATGTATACGCCAGCGCTCAACGCCACCATCCCCCTTGCCTTGTCATGTAACGGTCAGAACACGGAGGGCGGAGTTGGGAAAAATGTCAAAAATGTTACATTTATATTTTCGCAAGAGACTGACAATTCCCTTGAAGACCCGCTCTCGGTTCACTTCCCATCATAATCCAGGTGGGAAACAGGCGTCAAACGACTAAAAATCGCCATGGGAAACCAGTGCCTACCGTCTTGAAATCACCATTTGATTAAGATATAGTCATTGTGGAACTTATACGTTGGAGGGTTGACATGTCTAAGATCCATGCCGTGGTACTGGCTGCCGGTCAGGGAACGCGGATGAAATCGAAGCTGTACAAAGTTCTTCACCCCGTCTGCGGCAAGCCCATGGTCCAGCATGTGGTGGACACGCTGGCTTCCATGCGGGTGGAGGATGTCATCGTCGTCGTAGGTCATGGTGCTGACGCTGTTCGTTCCAGATTGGGCGACCGCGTCATGTACGCTTTGCAGAAGGAACAGTTGGGTACGGCTCATGCCGTACAGCAGGCGGTACCGTTTTTGCAGGCGAAAGAAGGAACTACGTTTATTTTGTACGGAGATGTACCCCTCCTGTCCGAGGAGACGCTCACTGCCCTCTTGCGCTATCACGAAGAGCAGCAGGCAGCTGCAACTGTACTGACTGCTGTCGTCCCGGACCCGACCGGTTACGGACGCATCGTGCGCAGTGAAACAGGTGAGGTGCAGGCAATCGTCGAGCACAAGGACGCAACTCCAGAGGAACGGGCGATCAGAGAAATCAACACAGGCATATACTGTTTTGACAATCAAAAATTATTGAAAGCCTTGGCACAAGTGAAAAATGACAACGCTCAAGGTGAATACTATGTGACGGATTGTATCGGCATTCTGCGGGAAGCAGGAGAAAAGGTGGCCGCGTTTGAAGCGGTTGACCCGGATGAAACGATGGGCGTCAACGACCGCTCGCAGCTGGCCGAAGCCGAAGCATACATGCGCAAACGCATCGCCGTGCGCCATATGAAAAACGGCGTGACCATTGTCGACCCCGCATCCACGTACATCGAAGCGGACGTGGTGATCGGTGCGGATACGGTGATTCAGCCCGGAACGTATTTGCGCGCAGGGACAACCATCGGCGCCGATTGCGTGATTGGTCCGCAGGCGGATTTGAGCAATGTGCAGGTGGCAGACCGTGTCACCATCTCCTACTCCGTCATGGTCGACGCTCGTGTGGAAGCAGACTCCACGGTCGGACCGTTTGCTTATGTGCGGCCGGGAACGGAAATTGGCCCGAGTGTCAAAATCGGCGACTTTGTCGAACTGAAAAATGCGAAAATCGGCAAAGGCACCAAGGTACCGCACCTCAGCTACGTAGGCGACGCCGAGATTGGCGAGGGTGTCAACATCGGCTGCGGTACGATTACGGTCAACTATGACGGCGCCGTCAAACACAAAACAGTCGTAATGGACGGCTCCTTTATCGGCTGCAACACCAATCTTGTTGCGCCGGTTACTGTGGGACAACAAGCGTATGTAGCAGCGGGTTCCACCATTACACAGGACGTGCCGGACGAAGCGCTGGCCATTGCTCGAGAGCGTCAGATAAACAAGCCGGGTTATGCTAACAAACTGCCACGCAAAGGCAAGAAGGATTAACAACGGGGGGTTTTTTTAACTATCATGGCTAACTACCGCGATCCCAAACTGAAAGTCTTTACGTGCAACGCAAATCGCCAACTGGCAAAAGAGATTGCGGAGCACATCGGTGTACCGCTGGGCAATGCGGAAGCAGTCCGCTTCAGCGACGGCGAGTGTCAAATCAAATTGAACGAAAGCGTTCGCGGTTGTGACGTGTTTGTGATTCAGCCAACATGTGCTCCCGTTAACGAACACCTGATGGAACTGCTTGTGATGGTCGATGCGCTGAAACGCGCCTCTGCCAAGAGCATCAACGTCGTGATTCCGTATTACGGGTACGCCCGTCAGGACCGGAAAGCCCGCGCGCGCGATCCGATTACGGCCAAACTGGTCGCCAATCTGATCGAGACCGCAGGGGCGCACCGCGTCATCACGATGGACCTGCACGCGACGCAAATCCAGGGCTTTTTCGACATCCCGGTCGACCACCTGTTGGGCGTACCGATTCTGGGGAAATACTTTGCCGAAAAAGGCCTGCAGGACATCGTCGTCGTCTCGCCTGACCACGGTGGCGTAACCCGTGCCCGCAGGCTGGCGGAGCGCCTGGAAGCGCCGATTGCGATCATCGACAAGCGCCGTCCGGAGCCAAATGTTGCAGAAGTGATGAACATCGTCGGGAACATCGAGGGTAAGACAGCAATCATCATTGACGACATCATCGATACGGCTGGCACGATTACGCTGGCGGCCAACGCGCTGGTGGAAGCAGGTGCGCGTGACGTGTACGCGTGCTGCACGCATCCGGTGCTGTCCGGCCCGGCCATCCAGCGAATCAACGATTCCAAGATTAGCGAATTGGTAGTGACCAACACCATCCCGTTGAGCCAGGATCGGATGATCGACAAGATCAAGGTGCTGTCTGTGGCACCGATTATCGGGGAAGCGATCATCCGCGTTCACGAAGAGCTGTCTGTCAGCAAGCTGTTTGATTAGTACAACCCGGTCAGACGATTGAAATACGCCTCCGCTGGACAAGCTAGGGAGAAGGAAGAATCTGCTAGATGTCCAGAGGAGGTTTTTTTGTGGAAACGATCAAGGCGATCATCCGCCGCAAGGGAGAACAGCCGACGAACAACGAACTGCGACGCCAGGGCTGGGTCCCGGCTGTCGTCTACGGAAGCGACGTCCAGAACCTGGCGATCCAGGTGAATGGACGGGAACTGGATCAGGCCCTGCGCCATCAGTCCACCAACAAGCCATTCAAGCTGGTGGTCAACGGCAACGAACACCCCGTGATGGTCTACGAACTGCAGCGTCATCCCGTGAAGGGCAACATTCTTCATGCTGACTTCAAAAAAATCAATATGAATGAAAAAGTGCACACCAGCGTCCCGGTGCTGCTGGAGGGTGACCCGGAACTGGGGGTGGCCACCTTGGTCCGCCACAGCGTGGAAATCTCCTGCCTGCCCGGCAGCATTCCCGAAGCGTTTACCGTGAATGTCGACGGCCTCAACATCGGCGACGTGGTGCTGGCCAAAGATCTGGAGATTCCGCCCGACGTCGATCTCGGGATTGACGAGATGGAAGTGGTCGTAAGCATCCTGCCGGTGAAGGCCAAGTCGGACGAAGCAGTGGAGGCGGAACAGTCGGCCGAGGCTGTGGCCGAAGAGGCCGGATCGCCGCCAGAGAAAGCCAAAACCACATAGAGTGGCTCCTGCCCCGGATGTTCGGGGCTTTTTTATGTAGGTGTCACCGCCTTGGCGGAGCTTGGTTTTCTATGTACAATGAGGGGAGGTTAGGAGGGAACAACCGTGAAAGTGATCATTGGGCTGGGCAACCCCGGCAAAAAATATGAAGATACAAGACATAATGCAGGGTTTATGGCCATAGATAAAATTAGCGATAAGTGGAACATTCCCGTACAACAGCACAAGTTTCGCGCCATTGTTGGCGAGGGCCGGATCGAAGGGGAAAAGGTGCTGCTGGTCAAACCGCAGACTTACATGAATCTGTCCGGGGAGTCCGTTATCGAGGTGCTGTCGTTTTACAAGCTGACGCCGGATGATATTGTGGTAATTTACGACGATTTGGATCTGCCTTGCGGCCAGCTTCGCCTGCGGTTAAAGGGCAGCGCTGGCGGACACAACGGCATCAAATCGCTGATCCAGCACATGGGTACCCAGGAGTTCAAGCGAATCAAGGTGGGCATCGGTCGCCCCGAACCGGGAAGGAGTGTAAGCGATTACGTTTTGCAGACTTTTTCTGCCGCCGAGCGCCCGGTGATCAACGCTGCCGTGGAGCAGGCGGCTGAGGCTGCCGCGATGTGGACGAGAGAACCGTTTGAGCTCGTGATGAACCGCTACAACAGTCGGAAGTAACACGGTTAAGCGTCTGAACGTCAAAAAACCGCTCACGCCATGCGGCTTGATCAAGTATGTTTTTCCACCCCCTCGACCATACTAAGCGGTAGATTCGCCTGGGGGTGTATTGCGAGTGAGCATTCGCTATGTCTGCCGCTGCTGCGGCATCAGGATTGCGGAATTTGACGATGCGCGTGTGACGGAAGCACAGTTGGGGTTGGATTCCTTGACCCCGGAAGAACGTGCTCTTATAATAACCAAAGAACCTGAGGGGGACACGGTTGTCAGCATCACGTGCGCCTACTGTCGTGAGGCGCTGGATCTGCATCCGGAGCTTTCCCTGATCGGTAATCCGCTCCAATAACACTCCTACAGCTGCATCCTCTTATAAATAATATATGGAGGAAGCGAAATGCTTTCGGTGGAAGGCTTGCAAGGACAAGGCCTTGGCTTCTTGAGCTAAGGCTTCTTTTCGCATGACAGAAAATCCAGAGAGGGGACTAATGAATGCAAGTCATCATTAACCCGATAAAACGGGACGCCAACATCGGGACAATTGTCGCCGGCCTGGAAAAGGGGCTGCACGAACAGCTCGTCTCCGGTCTGGCCGGTTCCGCCCGGCAAGCGCTGATGGTGGCGCTCAAACAGATGGCGGGCCGTCCGATGTGCGTCATCACCCATAACATGTTTCAAGCGCAAAAAGTGTACGAGGATCTGATCGAACTCCTCCCCGCCGACGAGGTGCTGCTCTTTCCCGGAAACGAATTGATAGGCTCCGAACTGGCGATCGCCAGTCCCGAGATGCTGGCGCAGCGCGTACACGTGTTCAACCGTTTAGCCCGAGGCTTTACGGGTATTTTGGTTGCGCCGTTCGCCGGCGTACGCCGTCTGGTCGTGCCGCCTCACATCTGGCGGGACGCGCAGATCGAACTGCGGGTCGGCGAAGAACTGGACATTGACGCGTTTTTGCTCCGCTGTGTGGAGTTGGGGTACGAGCGCGTCGACATGGTGGAGCGAAAAGGTGAATTCAGCGTGCGCGGCGGGATCATTGACCTGTACCCGATCGACTCGGAATGGCCGGTGCGGATCGAGCTGTTTGATGTGGAAATCGACTCGATCCGCACATTTGACATGGGAACGCAGCGCTCGCTTACGTCCGTCCAGTCGTTTACAATCGGGCCGGCCAAGGAGGTCTTTGCCACGACCGCACTCTTGCAGGAGGCAGCTGTCCGGCTGGAGCAAAAGCTGGGCGAAACCGTATCCAAACTGACGGACGGGGCGGCCAAGGAAAAAGTGGTGCAAAAAATCGGCGCCGACGTGGAACGGATGATGCAGGGACAGCGGTTTTCCCATCTCTATTCCTACATCTCGGTCCTTTACCCGACGAACGATACGCTGCTTTCCTATATGCCGGCTGACACGGTGCTGATCGTGGACGAACCGTCCCGCGTGCTGGATACGGCGGCGCAGCTTCAAAAAGAGGAGGCGGAGTGGCTGACCGGCCGGATCGCCGAAGGGGAGTACATGGCCAATTTGAGCTTGTCCCGCTCCTACGAGGAGACCGTGGGCGCGAAAAAGCGGCAGATCGTCTACCTGTCTTTGTTTTTGCGCCAATCGCCCAAAACGCAGCCGCAAAACATCGTCAATCTCACCTGCCGGACGATGCAAAACTTCCACGGCCAGATGAACGTGCTGAAGACGGAGCTGGCCCGTTGGAAAAAATCGCAGGACCAGATCGTTTTCGTTGCCGCCGATCTGGAGCGGGCCAAGCGTCTGGAACGGGTGCTGCATGACTACGAGATGGAAGCCGACCTGCTGACCGAGTCGGTGGAATCGGTTCCACCCGGTCGTCCGACCATTATTATCGGCAACCTGCAAACCGGGTTTGAACTGCCGTTGAACAAGCTCGTCGTCATCACCGAGGGGGAAGTCTTTACCCCCAAACAGCGCAAGGCGCGCAAAGTCCAACAGACGATGACCAACGCCGAGCGGATCAAAAACTACCTGGAGCTGAAACCGGGCGACTACGTCGTGCACGTCAACCACGGGATCGGCAAATACCTGGGGATCGAAACCAAAGAAATTCTCGGAATTCATAAAGATTACTTGCATATTCAGTACGCCGGCGGAGACAGCCTGTTTGTGCCGATCGACCAGATTGACCACGTGCAGAAATACGTGGGCAGCGAAGAGTCGGAGCCGAAAATCTACAGCCTCGGGGGCAGCGAGTGGAAGCGCGTCAAGAACAAGGTGAAGTCCTCCGTCAAAGACATTGCGGAAGACCTGATCAAGCTCTACGCGGCCCGGGAAGCGGCTGTGGGCCACGCCTTCTCGCCTGACACGGCGGAACAGCGGGAGTTTGAGGCGATGTTTCCCTACCAGGAGACGCCCGACCAGCTCCGGGCGATCGCTGAAGTCAAGCAGGACATGGAAAAGCGTCGGCCGATGGACCGTCTCGTCTGCGGCGACGTGGGTTACGGCAAGACAGAGGTGGCCATCCGGGCGGCCTTCAAGGCGGTCATGGACGGCAAGCAGGTGGCGGTGCTTGTGCCCACCACCATTTTGGCGCAGCAGCATTACGAGACCTTCCGCGAGCGTTTTGCCGACTACCCGATCCGTGTCGAAGTGCTCAGCCGGTTCCGCTCGCGCAAAGAGCAGAACGCCGCGCTGAAAGGGCTGAAGGAAGGCACGGTGGACGTCGTCATCGGGACGCACCGACTGCTGTCCAAAGACGTCCAGTTTCGCGACCTGGGACTATTGATCGTCGATGAAGAACAGCGTTTTGGTGTCACCCACAAGGAAAAACTGAAACAGATGAAGACCAACGTGGATGTGCTGACCCTGACCGCGACGCCGATTCCACGGACACTGCACATGTCGATGATCGGCGTGCGCGACCTGTCCGTAATCGAGACGCCGCCGGAAAACCGCTTCCCGGTGCAAACCTATGTCATGGAGTACGGCCCGGCGCTGGTGCGGGAGGCGATCGAACGGGAACTGGCCCGTGGTGGTCAGGTCTTTTTCCTCTACAACCAGGTGCAGGGGATCGAGCAGATGGCGGAGCAAATCGCTGCGCTCGTGCCGGACGCCCGCGTCGCCGTGGCGCACGGCCAGATGAACGAGAGCGAGCTGGAAGGCATCATCCTGGACTTTTTGGAAGGCAATTACGATGTGCTGGTCAGCACGACGATCATTGAAACGGGCGTGGACATCCCCAACGTGAACACGCTGATCATCTACAATGCGGACAAAATGGGCTTGTCCCAACTGTACCAGCTCCGTGGACGGGTTGGCCGGTCCAACCGGATTGCCTATGCCTACTTTACCTACCAGCGGGACAAAGTGCTGACCGAAGTGGCGGAGAAGCGGCTGCAGGCGATCAAGGAGTTTACCGAGCTCGGCTCTGGCTTTAAGATCGCGATGCGCGACCTCTCCATCCGCGGCGCCGGGAATCTGCTGGGCGCCGAGCAGCATGGATTCATCAACTCGGTCGGGTTTGACCTGTACAGCCAGATGCTGAAAGAGGCGATTGACGAGCTGAAAGGGGAAGTGAAGCAGGAGAGCGTCTCCCCGGTGGAGATCAACCTGCAGCTGGACGCCTACATCCCGTCGCTCTACATCACCGACAGCCGGCAGAAAATCGAGATGTACAAAAAATTTGTGGCCGTCTCCTCCCTGGAGGACGTGGACGACCTGGCCGAGGAACTGCTGGACCGCTTCGGCCCCGTGCCGAAACCGGTGGAGAACCTGCTCACGATCTCACGCCTGCGGGTGTACGCGCTCAAGCACCACATCACCGAGATCAGCCAGAAAAATCCGGACGAGATCAAACTGTATCTGCATCCCAGCCAGAACAACAACATCGACGGCGGCGCGTTGTTCGCACTGGCCAGCAATTGGAACAGGCGATTGGGGCTCTCGGGTGGACAACAGATCGTCATTACTGTTAAAGTAAAAGGGTTACGGGAAGATGAAGGCGTGCAGCTTGTCGAAAAGCTGCTGCGTCAATTTCACTTGGTGCGCAAGGACACCAGTACGGAAAGCACCGTCTCCTGAGGGAGAACGGGCTTTTCGGGAAGGGAGAGCCATTCCATGAAACGATCTGTAGCCATTTTGTCTTCCGCCGTCCTGGTCGTGGCACTGCTGACCGGATGCGGAGGAGACAACAACACAGATGCTTCCAACCAGACCAACCAGAACCAAGCAGCAGGTGACCAGGCAAACGATCCGCTGGCGCAGTTTCCCAAGCTGAACCTGCCGTTCAAAGTGGATCAAAATGCCGCTGTCGTCGAGTACCAGGGAGGCACGCTCAGCGGGAAGGAATTTGAGACGTTCCTGCGAGTGATTAACTTCCTCAATCCGATGCAGGGGCAAATGATCGAAGTGGCGGATCAGGAGATGTTAAAAACGTTCGCCCGTGAATTCACGGCGACGAAAATCCTGGCCGCCAAAGCCGACGCTGCGATCGAGAAAGAGTCCAGGGAGACGGCTGAGAAGAGCTTCGACAAGATCAAAGAGCAGTATCTCAGCCTCCTGGGCAACGACAATGCCAAGTTTGACAAGCTGATGGAGAATCAGGGCGTCACCAAGAATCTCGTGATCGATCAGATGACGCTCATCAACAACTCGATCAACGTGCTGAAAAAGAACATTGATGACGCGGCGTTGAAAAAGATGTACGACGGCATGAGCAAGGAATCGCTGACCGTCGCCTCTGTCCGCCACATCCTGATCTCCACCGAAAATCGGAAACCGGAAGAAGCGCTCAAACTGGCCAACGATCTGGCGGCCCGCCTGAAAAAAGGGGAGGATTTCGCCAAACTGGCCAAAGAGCACAGCGACGACCCGGGCAGCAAGGACACGGGCGGTCTGTACGAAGACGCCGACGTGAGCCAATGGGTGCCGGAGTTCAAGGACGCGGCCCTGAAACTGCCAATCGGGCAAATCAGTGATCCGGTAAAAACTGATTACGGCTACCATGTAATGAAGGTGGAAAGCCGGAAACAAAAGAGCTTTGACGAGATGAAGGAACAGCTTCGCGCGCAGGCGTTGGAGCAGGAGTACGACAAATTCGGCAATACCGAGCTGGACAAGCTGATTACCAAGTACAACCTTCCGGAAGTGAAACAGCCTGCGGAACAGGCCAAATAGGACGGGTCTTTTGAGTGCAGGCCTTTTGGCCTGGAAATGCAACGTCTTCAGTCTGACAGGGAACTCAGGTTCCCTGTTTTTTCGTTTTCTCGCATATTCTTGAAGCTCCGGCGAATACTATAGTCACTCGCTACCGCCCGGGGGAGAGTAACAAAATCAAACTGGAAAATGTTGCAGTCGTCACTCGTCGTTAAAATGAGAATCTGAGGAAAAAATACAGGTAACCACCAACTCTTTCACAACCCACTTCTCACGAAAGCGAGGCAACATGACATGAAAGCAACTGGTATTGTTCGTCGCATCGACGACCTCGGCCGGGTCGTGATACCAAAGGAGATTCGTCGCACCCTGCGCATTCGCGAAGGCGATCCGCTGGAGATCTTCGTGGACCGCGACGGGGAGGTTATCCTGAAGAAGTATTCGCCCATCGGAGAACTGGGTGATTTCGCCAAGGAATACGCTGACTCGCTGTACGAAAGCCTGAACCATATCATCCTGATTTCCGACCGCGACAGCGTCATCGCCGTGTCCGGCGCATCCAAGAAGGAGTACCTGGAGAAGCCGATCGGCAGCATCGTGGAAAAATGCCTGGAAGAGCGGAAGACGCGCGTCGAAAAGAATTCGGGCACGTATGAAATTTGCCGCGACCTGCAAGAAACGTACGGGTCCTTTGTGATCGCGCCGATCGTGGCCGGCGGCGACCCGATTGGTGCGGTGATTCTCCTCACGAAAAACGAGGGGACCAAGATGGGCGATCTGGAAATGAAAATGGCAGAGACAGCGGCCGGTTTCCTGGCCAAGCAGATGGAGCAGTAACACGTCAAACAGCCTCGTGCGGCGGGGCTGTTTTTTTTTTTACGTCCGGAGGTGGAGGACGCGTCAATCCCCCGCTTTTCTTCCCGTTGATCGGTTGTGATATAATGGACGCAGTTTGTGTTTTGAGAGGAGAACATCACGCGCATGGCTCAGGAAAAGGCATCCGTCCAATTTGTAAAAGGAGCGGCCATATTGGGGGCAGCCGGGCTGGTCTCCAAACTGCTGGGTGCAGTGTACCGCATCCCGTACCAAAATATTGCCGGCGACATCGGCTTGTACGTCTACATGCAGGTGTATCCGCTGTATACCACGCTGTTGATCCTGGCGACGGCCGGGTTTCCCATCGCCATCTCCAAGATTGTCTCCGAACGCATCGCGGTCGGGGATGTGCTTGGCGCGCGCAAGGCGTTTCGCGTTGCCAGCGTCACACTTGTGGTGCTGGGGTTCTTTTTCTTTGCGCTGCTGTACGGCGGAGCACCGCTGATCGCCAGCTTCATGGGGGATGAACACCTGGTCACCCCACTACGGGCGGTCGCCTGGTCGCTGCCGATCGTGCCGATGGCAGCCATTTTGCGAGGGTACTTTCAAGGACATCAAAACATGATGCCGACCGGGGTATCGCAGGTGATTGAACAGCTGATCCGGGTTGTTTTCATTCTGTTGGCCGCTTTCTGGGCCATGAGCGTCTACCAGGACGCCTATTTGGCAGGAACGGGCGCAGTTTTCGCCGCATTTCCCGGGGCGGTGGCGGCGGTGCTTGTCCTGTTGTGGTACTGGAAAAGGGACAAGCAGTCCGGACCGATCGGGGAGGGCGTGACCCAATCGGCCGACGTGGCTGTCTGGGGCAACCGGCAGGTGCTGAAAAGCCTGTTGTTTTACGCCCTGCCAATCTGCATGGGGGCGCTGGTGCTGCCCCTGATCCCGCTGGTGGACTCGCTGACCGTCGTCAACATGCTGCAGTGGAGCGGCATGGAGGAAGAATTGGCGAAAGTGGCAAAGGGCGCCTATGACCGGGGGCAGCCGTTGATTCAGTTTGGCACGTTTTTCGCCACTTCCCTCTCGCTGGCGCTGGTTCCGGCGATCAGCGAGGCGGCGGCACAGCGGCAGTACCGGCTGATTGCCGGCCGTTCGGAAGTGGCGATCCGGCTCACCTTTTTGCTGGGACTGCCGGCTTCGGTCGGACTGGCGCTGCTGGCAGAGCCGGTCAACATCATGCTCTACGGCGACGACAAAGGGACGGAAGCGCTGGCCATCCAGGCCTTTACCATCCTGTTTGCCACGCTGAGCATCGCCAGTGCCGGCATCCTGCAGGGAATGGGACGGGTGATGCGCCCGGCCCGCAACCTGCTGATCGGAGTCGTCTTCAAACTGGTGCTGAACCTGGCGCTGGTGCCGTTCTGGGGCATTGCCGGGGCGGCGTTTGCCACTGTGATGGCGTATCTGGTCGCCATGGGGCTCAACGTGTTGGGAGTCGTCAAGTACACCAAGGCGCGCATCGGTTTGCGGCAGATTGCCAAGAAGCCGTTTTTGTCGGTGCTGATCATGTCCGTCGTCGTGCTTGTGGTGGAATGGGGATGCATGATGCTGGCGCCCGGCGCGCTTTCGTCCAGCCGGCTTGCCTACACGCTTACGGCCCTGTTAGCGGTCGGGTGTGGCGCAGTGGTCTATTTGCTGGCGCTGTTGAAAACGGGCGGATTGACGCGGGACGATCTCCGCTTCCTGCCGAAGGGGGCACGGATCGTTGCGCTGCTGGAACGGATTGGTCTGCTGCGCGGACAATGAGTTGAGAAGGAAAACAAGGAGGGACGGCGCATGAGTGATGCGGCGGGCACGATTACGGTCGTCGGACTCGGCGCGGGCGATTTGGAACAACTGCCGTACGGGGTCTACCGTACATTGAAGCAGGCTAAAAAGCTCTACCTCAGAACCCGGGAGCACCCGGTGGTGGCCAGTCTGGCCGCGGAGGGTGTCGCCTACGAGTCGTTCGACGAGATTTACGAACAGCACGGGACATTTGCAGAGGTGTACGAACGGATTGTCGAGACGCTTCTGGCAAAAACGGCAGAGGAGGGCAGCATTGTCTACGCTGTGCCCGGTCATCCGCTGGTGGCGGAGCGAACTGTCCAACTGCTGCTGGAGCGGGAGGCGAACGGAGAGGTCCGTGTTGTGATCGGAGGCGGACAAAGTTTTCTCGATCCGCTGTTTGCCCGCCTGCAGATCGATCCGATCGAGGGGTTTGCCCTGCTGGACGGCACGGACATGCGGGCTGATCAGGTAAATCCGATGCTGCACACCATTATCGCTCAGGTGTATGACAGGTTTGTGGCCTCCGACGTCAAGCTGACGCTGATGGAGGTACTGCCGGACGAGCATCCAGTCACGGTGGCGACCGCAGTCGGCGTAGCCGGACAGGAGCGGATCGAAACGGTGCCGCTGTACGAGCTGGACCGGCTGGATCACTTCGGCAACCTGACACTGGTCTACGTGGCGCCGACGCAGGACGAGCGGGTGCGTTACCGGCAGTTTGCCTATTTGAAAGAGATTGTCGCCATCCTGCGCAGCCCGGATGGCTGTCCATGGGATCGGGAGCAGACCCATCAGAGCATCCGCAAGAATCTGATCGAAGAGACGTACGAGGTGCTGGAGACCATCGACGACGACGATCCCGACGCGATGTGCGAAGAGTTGGGAGACCTCCTGATGCAGATCATGCTGCATGCCCAGATGGCGGCGGAGGACGGCTACTTCACTGTAGACGACGTCGTCGCCGGGCTAAACGAAAAGCTGATTCGCCGTCACCCGCACGTGTTTGGCGACAAAAGCGCAGGCAACGCGGAGGAAGCGTTGGCCAACTGGCAGGAAATCAAGGCCCGGGAAAAGGCGGCCAAAGGCATCGAGCCTGGCTCCCGGTCGCAGTTGGACGGCATTCCGCGCGACCTGCCGGCGTTGATGTACGCCTACAAGCTGCAGAAAAAGGCGGCAGAAGTCGGGTTTGACTGGGACGACATCGCCGACGTTTTCGGGAAAGTGGAGGAAGAGTTCCGGGAGCTGCGGGAAGCTGCGCCGGAAGAGCGCGCCGGTGAACTGGGCGATCTGCTGTTTGCGGTCGTCAATCTCGCCCGCTTCCTCAAGCTGGACCCGGAGGAAGCATTGGCGAAGACCAACCGCAAATTCAAGCGCCGCTTTGCCTACATCGAGGAGAAACTGCGCCAGGCAGGCCGTACCTTTGAAGAGACCAATCTGCAGGAGATGGACGCCTGGTGGGAGGAAGCAAAACACCGCGAATAAAAGAAGGGGGGAACCGTGTCCATGAGGTTGGACAAATACCTGAAAGTGTCGCGGCTGATCAAACGGCGCACCCTGGCCAAGGAAGTGTGCGATCAGGGGCGCGTGGAAATCAACGACCGGCCTGCGAAAGCCTCCAGCACTGTCAAGATCGGCGACAAACTGGCAATTCGCTTCGGCCAGAAGATCGTCGTGGTCAAAGTGGAGGACATCAAGGAGAACCCGCGCAAGGAGGAGGCCGCTTCCCTGTACACCGTAGTAGGCGAAGTGCCGGTGCCGCGCGACGAAAAGGAAGAAGAGGACTACCTCAGAGGGTAGTCTTTTCTTTTTCTCACAAAAATTGACAATGACCAGGGAGCCTCTTATAGTAATAGCGAACAACTTACGCGAAGAATAGAGGGAGAAACTGTGGGGAAAGTCTTCTTGTTTTCGATCTTGTGGTGGCTGACCGGCAACCCGTTTGCCGCCCTGATCATCATTTTGCTTCTTTTGTATCTGCTTGATCTTCGCTTTGTCCGGCTGCTGCCCGACATTACCAAACCGTTTCGCCAAAACCGGCGTCTGGCTGCGCTCAAGCGTCAGGTAGCGCTCAATCCGCACGACACCTCGGCAAAGCTGGAGGCCGCCCGGCTGCTCATGGAGAGGCGGCGGTACGAGGAGGCATTGGCCTATCTGGAAGAGATAGCGCCGTCGATGGGAGAATCGGCCGAGTATCTGAGCGATCGCGGCATCTGCTGCCTCAAATTGGGCCGGGTGGAGGAGGGAGAGCGGCTGCTTCAGCAAGCTCTGACGATCAATCCGCGCGTCAAATACGGGGAACCGTACCTCCGGCTGGGCGAAGCCTATGCCGCCCACAACCAGCGCGAAAAGGCGCTGGGGTTCCTGGAAGAGCTGGCGTCCATGCACACGTCGTCGTGCGAGGTCTACTACAAGCTGGGGAAGCTGTACGCGGAGCTTACGCAGAAGGAACGGGCCAAGCAGGCGTTTCGCGAGGCGGTTGAGGTCTATCGCGGACTGCCGGCCTACAAGCGGCGCATGGAACGGCGGTGGGCGCTGCTGGCGTGGCTGAATCGATGAAGATCGACACGTGAATGCGGCCTTCTGGCCATCAGGGTGCAGCGAACACGGCTGCGGGAAACACCGGAGAAAGCGGTTCGCAGGGATTTGTTACCTGTTTGTAACGACTTCTTTCCCACTCATTTCCTATGATGGAGGGAGTTGCAGGAAAAGGAGGCGTTAATGGTGAACAAAAGCGCGAAAACAGGCTTGTCCGCGTTGTTGGCCGTCACGGTGTTGACCGGGCCGTTCGCGGCAGTTCCGCAGACCGTTCATGCCTTGACCGTGGAAGATGTTTCAGCAGACGATCCGGACACGGATGAGGAGACCGAATACACGATCGAGATTGAAATCGACAAGGACCTGAAGGCCGGAGACGAGATCATCGTCAAGTTTCCCAGCGATTACAAGGTGTACAAAAGTCTGAAACGGTCGGACGTCAGCTTGGAGGATGACCGTGGCCGCTCGATCGACATCAAGAGCGTGTCAGTGAGCAAGACCACCGTCAAAGTAAAAGTGGACGAACGGGTGAAGGCGGACACAACGCTGACCCTGACGATCGACAAGATCACCAATCCGAAAAGCAAGGGCGACTACACCATCAAAGTGGAGACCTCAAACGAGTCGTCAAAAAGCTACAAGGTGTCCGTCGGCAAATCCTCAAGCAGCAACAAAACAAGCAGCAAATCGTTCGAAGTCAGCCAAAGCAGTCAAGATGCGGGAGCTTCCACCTCGCTGACGCTGGGCAAAATCAGCCTGTCCAAGTCGGACAAGTTGAAAAAGGGCAAGTACATCTACGTCGATTTCCCGGCAAAGGACATGCTGCCGAAAAGCATCGACAAATCCGATGTCAAGGTTAACAGCTACAAAGCCCAGAACGTCTCCGTCACGGACAGTGACACCGTGCGAATCGAGGTGCCCAGCGGCGCGGACGGGGACAACTACATCAAGCTGGAGTTTGCCACATCGGCGGATATTCAAAACCCGTCCGAGGCCGGAACCAGCTACGTGTACAAGGTGTCGTACAACAATCGTACGTACGAGTCGGAGAAAGTCGAGATCAAGGATTCCAAAAAGGCGTCCTTTGACGTAGCCCTCTCCGACAAGGCTCCGGGGGCCCGCAGCAGTTACCGGATGGATCTGAATTTGTCCGCCAAAGTGAGCGGCGGCACCGACATCACGGTGGAGTTTCCCAGTGTGGACATGGTCCCGCCCTTCATCTCCGAGTCCGCGATCAAGGTGAACGGCGAACAGGTGACCAACGTCGGCGTCAGCGGCGGAAAGGTTTCTTTTCGCACGCCCAGCCGGTTTAGCAGCAGCAGCAAGCTGAGCATTGAGTTTGGCCTGGATGCCTTTGTGACCAACCCGAAAACAGCGGGATCGTACGAGCTGGTCGTCACGGTGGACAAGAAAAAGTACTGGTCCAAACCGTTCGACATCACCGGTATGGCAGTTCCCGCCGCGCCGGTGGCTGTGGACAACAGCACGGCCACAGTGGGGCTGACCAAAACGGCGGCGCAGGCAGTCACCGGCCTGCAGGTCGGAATCAAGGCACTGGGCATGCCGCTGGAGAAAAACAAGGGCTTTGTCGAAATCGTACTGCCGCTCGAATTCCGCGTACCGGCGTACATCCAGCCGAACAGCGTGACCGTCAACGGGGTTGCGGCCGCGTACGTCGGCGTTCGCGGCAAGAACGTGCTCGTCTACCCGGCGCAAGACCTCCCGGTTAACGTGCCGGTCCAAATCAACGTGCTGGAGTCGGCAGGCATCGCCGCACCGGCTGCGCCGGGCACCTACAGCATCGGGGTTTATACGTCCGAACAGCAGGGAGTGCTGTTCTCCCGCCCGGTTACCATCGTGTCGCCAAACGCAGTCAGCTTCAAGGCAAACGTGGCGTCGTTTACCAAACAGGGCAAGACGCAAGCCCTGGCAGCAGCGCCGTTCACCGTAAACGGCCACACGCTGATGCCCGCGTCTTTCTTCCGCGACGCGCTCGGCATGTCCGTGACCTGGACCAAGTCCTCCGCGCGGATCGTCAGCGGGGGCACTACCATCCAGTTCACGGTAGGGTCCAAGACCGCGACCGTCAACGGCAAGGCGGTGACGCTGCCGGTCGCCGTACAGGCGCGCAACAACATGCCGGTCGTGCCGCTCCGATTCGTCGCCGAGCGGACGCAGTACAAGATCACCTACTACAATGGCAACTACACCGTGTACAAGTAAACACACAAAAGCACGCTGCCCCGTTTCCGTAGAAACGGGGCTTAGTGTTGGGGCAGCCTCACCGTCATCTTCGGTGGGGCTGTTTTTTGGTCTAAAAGGACATCCCCCTCCATACGATGGTACAAGAAGCGGTACGTTAGGAGGGAGCAGGATGAACGACCAGATGAAGCGGCCTCGCCACGAAGTCGTGATGATCAACCGCCGCAGCCTGGCGATTTCCGGAGTGAAAAACGTCGAAAGCTTTGACAGCGAGGAGTTCTTGCTGGAGACGGAAGGCGGCTATTTAACCATACGCGGCCAGAACCTGCATATGAAAAACCTCAGTCTGGAGACCGGAGAAGTGGCGATTGACGGCCTGGTTCACGAAATGGTCTATCTGGAACAAGGGCACGCCAGCGACCGGTCCAGAGGATTCTTCGGGAAGTTGTTCAAGTGAGCATTGCCGTTCAGATTCAAACGGTTCTGGTCATGTCGGCGTGCGGGGCGCTAATGGGGATGGGGTACGATACCTACCACGTCTTGACAGGAAGAAGCAGACTGCCGGCGTGGCTGTTGTTTGTTTGCGACGTGTTGTTCTGGCTGGGCAGCATGGGGCTTGTGTTTTTCATCCTGGTCAAGGTGAATGACGGCATTGTACGGTTTCCCATCTTTCTCGGCATGTTGTTTGGGGCATGGGTGTATTTTGTCATAGGAAGTAAGAAGTATATCCAATTCCTGATGGCCGTGATAAAATTTTGTAAGTGGTTATATCGAACCATTTTGCGGGTGATTGACCTGCTCATCATCCGTCCCATCCTGTTTGTCTACCGCCTGGTCTTCATGTTGCTTGCGTCTTTGTACGCGGCCGTGATGACCGTGTTCGGGTTTGGGTGGAAGCTGGCGCGTTACACCGCGTCTCCTTTTGCCAGATGGGGTCGGCATTTGGGGAAAAAAATGTACCGAAACACAACAGGATTTTGGACCAATTGGAAGAATTGGTTTCACTCTAAGAAGAAGCAGGAGTAACGACATTAGAGGTGGCCTGACATGACTACACCATCCCCCTCTCACGTCAACAGAAAAGGGCAAAAGCGCAGGATACGTCTCTTTCTGTTCTTCGTCCTCTGCCTGTTTGTCTGGATCGGCTACACACTCTACCTCCAGAGTGGAATGCTGTCTGAGAAGGAAGCGGAGCTGGAAACCCTGAAGAAGGAAGCGGCCGAGGTACAGCAGCAGCAAGCGGAGCTGTCTTACAAGGCAAGCCGTCTGTACGACCAGGAGTACATCGCCGAACTGGCGCGAAAAGAGTGGTTTCTCACCAAGCCTGGGGAGAGCATATACGTGATTCCGGAATAGTCGCTCAGGTTATCTACGAGCAGAGGGAGGCTTTCCACTTTCATGGGAGTCGAGGTAGGGAGCAAGCTTGAAGGAAAAGTGACTGGCATCACGAAATTCGGCGCGTTTGTGGAGCTGCCCGGCGGCGTGACCGGTCTCGTGCACATCAGCGAAATTGCGGACACGTATGTGAGGGATATTCACCAGCACCTGAAAGTGGGCGATGTCGTGACGGTAAAGGTATTGCACGTCCGTGACGGCAAGATTGGCCTGTCCATTAAAAAAGCCCGGGACAAGGAGCGGGGGCCGCGTCCCCAGCGGGAGCGAGGAGACGGGTTTGAAGAAAAGCTGAGCCGGTTCCTCAAGGACAGCGAAGACCGCCAGATGTCTCTGCGGAAAAAACGGGACAAGCGAGGACGAGGTCGTTAGCGAAAGGTTTTGACTTTTTTCACTTTTCTTTCTAACAAAAATGCGCAATTTGACGATAAATTGAGGAAGGGCATTTTAAAAACGTGACGAATGGTAATTATTAAGCCCGTTTCGCTAAGCGCGAATCACCTGTCAGCCGACGTTGACCGCCAAAACGTCGGTTTTTTTTGTCCCTTTGCGTCAATGAATTTGTCGCACGATTCTGAGAATGCTTCAAGGTATTTTGACAAAATTTACAAAACCTCCTCCGTATAATGGTAACCACATTGATGCCAGAACGGGGTGGTGTAACGATGATCGCAAACAAAAACATATCCGACACGGGCCATGTATGGGCGCGCCGTGTCTCACAACAATGGGAAGCGGCGACAGGCAGCTGGGGGCAAAAGGTCGCAGATACCGCACAAAAATGGCATGTCCTTCCGATGTTGATGGGCTTTTTGCTCGGACGAGCCCTGATCCTGGAGGAGCTGTCGCCGTTTGTTGTGCCGTATCTCATGGTGATGTACTACCTGCGTCGGGATTGCGTAATCATTTCGGCTGCGGCGCTGATCCTCGGGGCGTTTTCGCAGGCGATTCCGCTGGGCCTGCAGGCGACCATCAGTGTCGCACTTGGTCTGTTCGTATGCAAATGGAGCGAGCGGTTCCGGCGGAAGGATTTTTCCCGGACGCCTCTTTTGGTGTTCGTGACGGTGTTCGTCAGCCATCTGCTGTTTGCTGTCATTACCAATCAGGTAACTACGTACAAACTGGTAATGGTGGCGGTGGAGGGCGTGCTCAGCTTTGTGCTGACGCTGATCTTCATCCAGTCGCTGTCGATCGTCTATTTGGCGAAACCGTACGAACCGCTGAAAAATGAAGAAGTGGTGTCGCTCGTCATCCTGCTGGCGTCGCTGATGACGGGGACGGTGGACTGGGTTGTCGAAGGCGTCTCCATGGAACACGTGCTCTCCCGTTACCTGCTGCTGCTATTTGCCTTTACCGGCGGCGGGACGATCGGGGCAGCGGTGGGGGTCGTCACCGGTCTTATCCTCAGTCTGGCCAACGTCAGCGCGCTGCTGCAAATCAATCTGCTCGCTTTTTCCGGATTGCTGGCCGGACTGCTCAAGGAGGCGGGCAAGGCAGGGGTCTCCGCCGGGCTTTTGATCGGCACGGCGATTCTGGCGATCTACGGCGGGGCGGAGGACACCCTGTACCTGTCGTTGACCGAATCGGGACTGGCCATCCTCCTGTTCGTCCTGACGCCGGCGGCTTTGTGGAAAAAAGTCGCCCGATTCATCCCCGGCACGCCGGAAAACCTGCAATCCCACCAGGAGTACATGCGGCGCGTGCGGGATGTGACGGCGGGGAAAATCCAGCAGTTCGCCGAGCTGTTCACGCAGCTTTCCAAAAGCTTTGCCCAGACGTCCGACGCCGAGGAGCGGGAAGAACAGGCAGACGTCTTCCTGAGCCGGGTGACCTCGTTTACCTGCCAGAAGTGCTGGAAAAAAGAACAGTGTTGGGAAAAGGATACGCAGGCCACGTATCAAGGGATGCGCTGGCTGGCGGAAAAACTGTACGAAACCGGCACGCTGGCCGGCGTTACTCCGCCGCGCGACTGGGAGCGCAAATGTGTCAAGGTGGACAAGGTGTTTACCGTAATGGAGCAGGAATTCGAACGGGAGCAGTCATTTGAGCAGTTGAAGCGGCAGGTGCGGGAAAGCCGCAAGCTGGTGGCCGACCAACTGTCAGGTGTCTCCCGGGTGATGAGCGATTTTGCCCGCGAGATTCAGCGGGAGGGCATGGAGCTGACCCTGCAGGAAAAGCAGGTGTCGCAGGCCCTGGAAGGACTGGGGCTGTCTGTGCGTCGTGTGGAGATCCATAACCTGGAGGAAGGCAAGGTAGACATCGAGATCAGCCAGCCGACCTGTTACGGACGGGACGAGTGTGCCAAAATCGTCGCTCCGATGCTGACCGAAATCCTGGGCGAGAACATCGTGGTGAGGGAGCGGCACTGCGAGCCGCAAAAGGATGGGGCGTGCCGGATGTGCCTTGCTTCCGCCAAAGCGTTCGACGTCGACATCGGAGTGGCCGGCGCCGCCAAGGACGGCAAGCTGTTGTCCGGCGACAGTTTCCGCACGATGGATCTGGGCAACGGCAAGATGGCCTTGGCGATCAGCGACGGTATGGGTAACGGCGAGCGGGCGTATCTGGAGAGCCAGTCGGCGTTGGACATGCTGCAGCAGCTGCTCCGGTCGGGTATCGACGAAAAACTGTCGATCAAGACCGTCAATTCCGTACTGGCGCTGCGCTCCACCGACGAGATGTTTGCCACGGTCGATCTCGCGCTGATCGACCTGCAGACCGCCCATGTCAGGTTTGTCAAAATCGGCTCTACCCCCAGCTTCATCAAACGGGGGGATGACGTCATCACTGTAACCGCCAGCAACCTGCCCGCCGGCATATTGGAGGATATCGAGGTGGATGTGGTTACGCGGACATTGAAGCCAGGCGACCTGCTAATCATGATGTCCGACGGCATTTACGAGGCGCCCCGACACATCGAAAACAGGCAGGTCTGGATGAAGCGGATGATTTCCGAACTGCAGACGGACGACCCGCAGGAAGTGGCCGACCTGCTTTTGGAGCGGGTGATCCGGCAGCACTCCGGCAGCATTGTCGACGATATGACCGTGCTGGTGGCTCGCCTCGACCGTTTTGTGCCGCAGTGGTCGGCCATCCAGGTGCACGGGATGCCCAAGCTGGAACGGCCGCGGGTCGTGAGCTGAAAGGTATGATTCCCTTCCCCTCTGTCGATACTGGTAGCGAAATACAAATATAGGCAGAATGGGGAGATTTTTGTGAAAGAAGCTACACTGCGGCAAATTCTGGTCGTTACAGACGGCTGCTCCAATGCCGGCATAAGCCCGGTGGCAGCAGCGACACTGGCCAGGGAACAAGGCATAACGGTAAACGTCATCGGCGTGATTGAAAAGGGCGATATGGGCGAGCAGGGGGAAAAGGAAATCCGCGAGATCGCAAATGCGGGCGGAGGTCTGTACGACATCGTTTACCCGCAGCAGTTGGCGCAAACGGTGCAGATGCTGACGCGAAAAGCCATGACTCGAACGATCCACCATGTCGTCAACAAGGAATTGAAGGAGATTTTAGGCGATTCCGCCATCGACGTGCTGTCTCCGGAAAAGCGGGTCCAGGTAGCAGGCATGGTGGACGAGCTGGGGGAACGGAGCCGTCTGGACGTGGTCATGCTTGTCGATACGTCCGGCAGCATGAAATCGAAGCTCAGCGCTGTTCAGCAGGCGATCCACGATTTCAGCATCAGCTTGCGCTCACGCAGCGGGCAGAGCCGCATGGCCGTTTGTTCATTTCCTGGGAAACAAAAGCATCTGGATGTGCGCATTCCGTGGACAGATCAGGTAGAACAGGCGCATCAGCTGACGTCCGGGCTGACCATGAGCGGAATCACGCCTACCGGACCGGCGATCGTAGAAGCGATTGCGCTCTTTGAGCACGTACAGCTCCCGGCTTCGCTGTCCGAACGCTTCCGTAACGAACAGGAAGAAGACGACGGCAGTCTGCGCGACCATGTCTTCTAACAAACCGACGATACCCGACCTGCCCCTGCAGTTTTGCGGCAAATGGAACCAAAAGTCGTACCGCGTCCTGCGGGAGCTGGGACGCGGGGCGAATGGCGCCGTGTATCTGGCCGCCCAGGGAGGCGTGCGGCGGGCCGTCAAAGTCGGGGCGGAGGGCATGGACCTTTTAATGGAAGTGAACGTGCTGAAAAGCGTGCAGCAGGGGCGGGATGCTCGCGTGGCGCCGCTGGTCAGCGACGTGGATGATCTGGTCATCAACGGCAAGACCTTTACCTTTTACGCTATGGAATACCTGGAGGGGGAGCAGTTGGATCGCTATGTCAAACGGATGGGGACCGATTGGGTGCCTATCCTGATGATCCAACTGCTGGCCCGGTTGGAGATACTGCACCGACACGGCTGGGTGTTCGGCGACCTGAAACCGGAAAACGTGATGGTCACCCATGCGGACAAGCAGGTTCGGCTCATTGATTTCGGAGGCGTCACCAAAATGGGGAACGCAGTCCGCCAGTTCACGGAGGAGTACGACCGCGCCGCATGGCAGGCGGGTGACCGGCGGGCCGACATCGCGTACGACCTGTTTTCCCTGGCGGTCATGGCCGTGCGTCTGTCGGCAGATCCGGAAATGTGGAAAAGCAGGCGCCAGGAACCGCGTCAAACCAGTCTGCTCTGTGATATAATACGGAACAGTGACAGCCTGTACCCGTATCGGGTTTCCCTTGTAAAAGCGCTTCACGGCAAGTACGCATCTGCAGGGGAGATGCGGTCGGAGATGCTCGCCATCGTGCGCGAGCGTACGATCGGCCATCGGGGCAAACAGGCGTCCGACTCTGCGGGTAAGCTGGTGGGAGGGCTGTTTGTCGCCTCCTTGCTGCTGCTTGCGGGGACTCTGTATTACGCATGGATGATGTGAAGGGTGTGACTTGTCGGTGTCCCCAGACTTGGTTATGGATACGTGCCTGTTGGCAGGCGAAATCATGTTGAAGAACGGCGGCGAGACGTACCGCTCAGAGGAAACAATGACGTTGATCGCGCGGGCGGCCGGTATGGATTCGGTCAACAGCTCGGCGACGCCGACCAGCATTATTCTTTCGTTTCGCATCAATGGGGAGGACCATACGCGTATGATTCGCACCCCCCACCGAACCATTGATCTGAACAAGGTCACGCTTGCCAACGACGTGTCCCGCCGCTTTGTCTCCGGGCAAATCACCTTGCAGCAGGCGTATCGGATGCTTTGTGAAATCGATCAGAAAACAACCATTTATCCGAAGTGGTTGCAGCTTGTGGCGGCTGGCATGGCCAGCGGCTCTTTTGCCATGCTTTCCGGCGGATATTGGTACGAACTGCTGCCGGCTGCGTTGGCGGCCGTAACGGTCAGATTAAGCTCCGATTTTTTTGAACAGTTATTCCGGGTGAAATTTTTCTTTGAGTTTGTCTCCGCGCTGTTGGGCGGAATGCTGGCACTGCTTATCGTTACGCTGTTTCCCGAACTGCGCATCAGCGTCCTCATCATCGGGGCGATGCTTCCGCTGTTTCCAGGTATTGCCATTACCAACTCGCTGCGGGACCTGATGGCCGGCGATCTGGTGGCCGGCGTGTCCAGAGGAGCGGAAGCGCTGCTCACGGCACTGTCCGTGGCAGCGGCGACAGCGGTTACCCTGTGGTTCACGAGGTGAGGTGCGATGATTCTGTTGAAAGGTTTGGGATTGAGCTTGTGTTCTTCGATCGCGTGGGGAATGCTGTTTAACGTGCCCGTCCGTACACTGCTGGCCTGTGGTTTGGCCGGCATGACGGGATGGCTGGTCTTTTCCCTGCTGCCGCTGTGGGGGGCGGAAGTGATGCTCTCCACGTTTGCCGCGGCGACGGCTGTCTCGCTGTTGAGCCAACTGCTTTCCATCTTTCTGCGCGTCCCGTCGACCAACTTTAGCGTAGCCGGCATTATTCCCCTGGTGCCCGGTTCGCTGGCCTACAAGGCGATGCTTGCCTTCGTCAACGGTCAGAACATGGAGGGAATATCGCTGGCTACGCAGACGGCGATGGTGGCCGGTGCGATTGCCTTCGGGCTGATTTTTGGCGTGTCGCTCGTGACCATCTGGAAAGGAGTCCGCCATGCGAAAAAACGTGCTGGAAAACGTGCGCAGCCACATTGAGCGGGAGGGGCTGTTGACGTCGGGCGACACCATCGTGGTCGGCCTGTCCGGCGGAAACGACTCGACGGCGCTTCTGCATATCTTGTGGTCGCTAAATCAACACTATCCCTATGGCTGGACACTGCACGCGGTGCACCTCAACCACGGCTTTCGCGGAGAAGAAGCGAGTGAGGACGCCCGCTGCGCGGAGGCTCTCTGTCGGCGGCTCGGGGTCGCGTTTCACCTGTTTGAACGGAATGTCCCCGCTTATATGGAAGAAACGGGGATGGGGGCACAGGAAGCCAGCCGGGCGATTCGCTACGAGCTGTACAGGCAAGTGGCTCAACGTCACGGCGCGGGCAAAGTGGCGCTGGGGCACCATGCCGACGATCAGGTGGAGACGATCCTGTTTCGGTTGCTGCGCGGAACGAGGCTGCACGGCCTGACTGGCATGCCGCAGCGCCGCTGGCTGGAGGAGGGCAAAATCGAGCTGGTGCGCCCGCTGCTGTCGACCAGCCGGTCCGATCTGGAGCGCTACTGCCGCGAGAACGGCCTTGCGCCGCGTGAGGACAGCAGCAACCGCTCGCGAAAGTACAAGCGCAATCTGCTCAGGCTGGACGTCATGCCGCTGTTGGAGCAGGTGAACGAACGCTACCGCGAACACATCCTGTCGCTTTCGGATGCGGTGCGGCAGGATGAGGCGTATCTGCAGCGGGAAAGCGAACGGCGCCTGGAACAGGTGGTAACCCGGAGGAAACCGGACGCTGTAACGGTTGATATTGACAAATTTCAAACTTGTGACGTTGCTTTACAAAGGAGAATGATTACTCTAATATTAAGTTATCTCTCAAGGCAAACCGAATGGTCTTCGCAGCATGTGGAGGCCGTTTTGCACATGATAGAGGGTAACCGTCCATCAGCCGAGCTGCATTTGCCCGAACAGGTGACCGTACAGCGAATGTACGGGCAGGTTTGTTTCCGGCGTGATGGACGTCATCGCCAGATACACGGTTTTCGATACCCGCTTGTTGTCCCAGGGACGACTTTGATCGCGGAGAGCGGAACCAGGATACATACGGTTATTCGTGAAAGCCCGGTCGATTGGGCACAACTGCCGGACAATGCGGTCGTTTTTGATGCGGATCGGCTTCCCGGGCCGCTGTTCGTACGCAGCCGAACCCCGGGTGACCGGTTCACCCCGTTTGGTGCAGAACATGCCAAAAAGCTGAAAGAGCTCCTGATCGACGCCAAGGTGCCGCTGGCGTGGCGGGACAAACTGCCGCTTGTGGTGTCGGGAGAGGAGTTGATCTGGGTGCCCGGCGTCCGCCGTTCCGCCACAGCGCCTGTCGATGATCAGACCAGGCGGGTTTTGTACATGGAAGTTGAGTTTGGAGAAGATTGGCGGGAGGTTTTATTATGAATGACGACATCAAGAAGATCTTGCTGACACAGGAAGAAATCGCTGCAAAAGTAAAAGAGCTGGGTGACATTCTCAGCGAGGAATACCGGGACAAAAACCCGCTGGTCATTTGCGTGCTGAAAGGGGCCGTTTTGTTCATGGCTGACCTGATCCGGCAGATGAACATCCCCTGCGAAATGGACTTTATGGCCGTCTCCAGCTACGGCAGCGGCACGGAGTCGAGCGGCATGGTCAAAATCCTGAAGGACCTGGACACCTCCGTACAGAACCGGCACGTGTTGGTCGTTGAGGACATCATGGACAGCGGTCTCACCTTGAGCCGTCTGGTGGAACTGCTTCGCCACCGGGAGGCAGCTTCGGTCAAAGTGGTGACGCTTCTGAACAAGCCGGAACGGCGCAAAGTGGACATTTCGCCGGACTACAGCGGCTTTACCATTCCGGACGAATTCGTGGTCGGCTACGGGCTGGATTATGCCGAGCGGTACCGCAACTTGCCGTACATCGGCGTGTTGAAACCGGAAGTGTACACCAAGTAGCTTTGTTGTGAAGACCCTGCTTCCTATGGTAAAATGTGAAAAGTGTCTGTTCGTGAGAGGAGGTAAGGAATGAATCGCTTTTTTCGTAACACCGGGTTCTACCTACTAATATTTCTTGTCACGGTCGGGATCGTGAATTTTATCCTCTCCGGTTCTGATAAGGTTGCGAAACTTACATATCAGGAATTCCGGGTACAACTGCAAGCTAACAACATTAGTGAGCTTTCCCTTCGTCCCGAGGGCAGCACCTATCGCGTGGAAGGTACGTTGCTGAAATCTCAGGGACAGGAAAACGAAAAGTTTATCACGTACGTGCCGTTGTACGATTCGGATATGATCGCGCTGCTGAACGAAAAGATTGATGCACAAAAAGTGAAACGGGTCGAATTTGGCCCGCAGGAAGGGAACAGCATCTGGCTGACGTTCCTGACCTCGATCATTCCTTTTGTCATCATCTTCATCCTGTTCTTCTTCCTCTTGAATCAGGCCCAGGGCGGCGGCAGCCGGGTGATGAACTTCGGCAAAAGCCGCGCGAAGCTGTACAACGAAGAGAAGAAACGCGTTACATTTGACGATGTGGCAGGGGCAGACGAAGAGAAGGCGGAGCTGGAGGAAGTCGTCGATTTCCTCAAGGACCCGCGCAAATTCAACGCAGTCGGTGCCCGGATTCCCAAAGGGGTGCTGCTGGTCGGCCCTCCGGGTACGGGTAAAACCCTGCTGGCGCGAGCCGTAGCAGGCGAGGCAGGTGTGCCGTTTTTCAGCATTTCCGGTTCTGACTTCGTGGAGATGTTTGTCGGCGTGGGTGCATCCCGCGTGCGCGACCTGTTTGAAAACGCAAAGAAAAACGCGCCATGTATTATTTTTATCGACGAGATTGACGCCGTCGGCCGCCAGCGCGGTGCGGGGTTGGGCGGCGGCCATGATGAACGCGAGCAGACGCTGAACCAATTGCTCGTGGAAATGGACGGGTTCGCCGGCAACGAAGGCATTATCATCATCGCTGCCACCAACCGTCCGGACATTCTGGACCCGGCCCTGCTGCGTCCGGGACGTTTTGACCGACAAATTACCGTAGACCGCCCGGACATCAAAGGACGGGAAGCGGTGCTGAAAGTCCACGCCCGCAACAAGCCGCTCGGCGACGATGTGAAGCTGGACGTCATCGCCCGCGGGACCTCGGGCTTTACCGGCGCCGATCTGGAGAACCTGCTGAACGAAGCGGCACTCCTGACCGCCCGGAAAAACAAGAAGCAGATCAGCATGGAAGAGGTAGACGAGGCGATCGACCGCGTCATCGCCGGACCGGCCAAGAAATCCCGCGTCATCAGCGAGGAAGAACGCCGTCTCGTGGCATATCACGAAGCGGGTCACACCATCGTCGGCTATCATTTGAAAAATGCGGAAATGGTGCACAAGGTGACCATCATTCCGCGCGGTCAGGCAGGCGGTTACACCGTCATGCTGCCAAAAGAAGACCGCTTTTTTGCCACCAAGTCCGATCTGCTTGACAAGATCACCGGTCTGCTGGGCGGACGGGTTGCAGAAGAGCTGGTGCTGGGCGACATCAGTACCGGTGCGCACAATGACTTCCAGCGCGCGACGGCAATTGCTCGCAGCATGATCACCGAGTACGGCATGAGCCGTCTGGGCCCGATGCAGTTCGGCCGCAACCAGGGACAGGTGTTCCTCGGCCGCGACATCGGCCACGAGCGCAACTACTCCGACCAGATCGCCTACGAGATCGACCAGGAGATGCAGCGCATCATCAACGAGTGCTACGAGCGATGCAAAGAGCTGCTCATCAAGCACCGCGACCAGCTCGAGCTGGTGGCGACCACGCTCCTGCGCGTCGAAACGCTGGATGCGGAGCAGATCAAGCGGCTGATCGAAACGGGCAAACTGGAAGAAGACGACACGGCAGCGGACAACAGCGATGTCGTAGTCAATATCCAGCCCAAAAAGGACGAAGAGACAAACGAAGAACCGAAGGCATAAGGAGCGCTGTGTGCGCTCCTTTTCGTTTGGAGACAAAGTCCGTGGTGTCATGGGTGATAGGGCCCGCTCGGACCAGGCGGGGTCAGTCGAGGTCTGCCTGCTTATGGGCGGGGAGCACTAGGCCGCCTGGCGTGATCGGGAATTATGCGTCCCTCCTATTGAAACTGGGAACAGAATCGGGTACAGTGAAGGTGAATCAACGGAACACGTACGGAAGGAAAAAGTGCAGGAGCGTCAGCCTGCGCTTTTCTATTAGCAAAGGAGGAGATGGCGTTGTTTTCCCAACTGCGCTTGGCGGCTTTTGACATGGACGGTACGTTGTTGAACGAGGACGCACGGATGACGGAGGCGACTCGGGAGGCGTGCCGTCTGCTCCAGGCCAGCGGCTGCAAGCTGGTGCTGTCGACGGGCAGAACGTACCCGTCGGCCCGACTTCCGATTGACGGCTTTCCCTTTGACGGCTACGTCTGCAGCAACGGGGCGGCCGTGTACGAAGCGGACGGACGGCTGGTGCAGCGCACCTTTTTGCCGGCGGACATGGTGCGGGAAGTGGTGGATACACTTCGGCAGGAACTGCTGTATTACGAACTGCACGACACGGCCGGCAACCGCTGGATGGTGCAGGAAGACCGGGAGCGCATCGAAACGCTGATCGGGGAGGATGCTTCGGTGGAAGGCCTGGAGCTGCGCCGCCATGCGTTTTACGAATGGGCCCGCGTCGCACCGTTGGAGGAGATGATGCGGCTGGTATCGACAGGCGAAGCGGAGATCGTCAAGCTGTTTATCTGGCACCCTGTACCGGAGCAGCTGGAACCGGTGCGTCAGCGCCTGGAACAGTGGGGCGAGTCAGCGGCGATCACTACCTCGGGTCCGTACAACATCGAGGTGATTCCCAAACACGCGTCCAAGTGGGAGGGACTTCTTTATTTTATCCGCAAGTGGGGCTTTACCCCGGAACAGGTCATGGCGTTTGGCGACGCGGACAACGACCGCGAAGCGCTGACCCATGCCGGCTACTCCGTGGCGATGGAGAATGCGGACCCGGCGATCAAAAAAATCGCCCGGTTTATTGCCCCGCACCACAATGAAGACGGGGTCGCCCGGTTTATCCGGGAACGCGTGCTCGGGCGCGGGTAAAAACCAGCAGTTCCCCCAAGGACAATACATTGACAAGGGGGAGCATTGGGATTACAATGGCCCTAAGTTACGACACCATGTAGGGGGATATTCCATGGAAGCCTTGGCGTTAGAGAAGAAAGCGCAGCGAAATGCTGAGTTACGCGAACGGCTGATGCAGTTGAAAAAAGAACGCAATGCCATTATCTTGGCTCACTACTACCAACGGCCGGAGATTCAGGAAGTGGCTGACTATATTGGCGATTCGTTTGGTTTGGCCCAAAAGGCGAAAGAGACCGATGCGGACGTGATACTGTTCTGCGGCGTTCACTTCATGGGAGAAAGTGCAAAAATTCTCAATCCCAACAAGAAGGTGATCATTCCCGACGAGCGGGCCGGCTGTCCGATGGCGGACATGGTCAACGTGGAAGGCCTGCTCCGCCTCAAAGCTCAGCACCCCAACGCCAAAGTCGTGGCGTACATTAATACTTCGGCAGACGTGAAAGCGGAAACATACATCTGCTGTACGTCTTCCAACGCCAAACGCGTGATCGAGTCCATCGACAGTGACGAGATCATCTGGGTGCCGGACAAAAACCTGGGCCACTACGTCTCCCAGTTTACCGACAAGAAAATGATCATCTGGGAAGGGTACTGCAACACCCACGACCAGCTTTCCGTCGAAGACATCATGACGTTGAAACGGCAGCATCCCAACGCGCTGGTCGTCGTCCATCCGGAGTGCCGTCCGGAAGTGGTCGCCCTGGCAGACTACGTCGGTTCCACGACGGGCATTTTGAAGTTCTGCCGCGAGTCCTCCCACAAGGAGTTCATCATCGGGACCGAAGACGGCACGCGCTACATGCTGGAGAAGGACAGTCCGGACAAAACCTTTATCTTTGCGTCGAAGTACCTGGTCTGCCCGAACATGAAGGTAAACAACCTGAAAAAATGCGTGGAAGCCTTGGAAAACATGAAGCCGGAAATTTACGTGCCGGAGGATATCGCCAACCGTGCTCGCGCTTCGTTGGAGCGCATGCTGGAAGTGGCGCCGGCGTAACGACACAGGCGAGCAAACAGGAAAAAACCTGCACCCGTGTGCACGATGCGCGAGGGTGCAGGTTTTTGCTTGTGGGGGCACATGCAGCGGGCGCGTCCCCGGCAAGACAGGGCCCGCGTAATTACGATGGCATCGGGGTAGGCGTCGGTTCGGCGTAGCCTTCCTTGTAGGTGTCGTCGATAAACTGGCGGATTTCCTTGACCGATTTGCCCTCCTGCTTCAGTTTGGACGAGACGATGGCGATTTCCATGCAGACGCCGCAGCGTGTGCCGTGATCGTCCCAGACGATGGAGCCGTCTTCCCGTTCTTCCTTGATAAAGCAGTTGCCGTTGTGCTGATGGCCGGCGCTTTCCCCGCAGCCGCAGTAGCATGGAATGGATTTCAACAGGTCGCGGTTGGCGGCGGCGATTTTATAGGCCGCTACGATCTGGGGGTCCAGATCGTTCAAAAAGCTGGGCAGTTGGTCCGCCGAGGCGGTCAATTCCTGCAGGTCTCCATTGGGGGCGTGCTGTTGGTGACCGGAGTGGTCGCCCTGGGCATTATCCTGCCCGTCGCAGCCGGCAATCAGGGCCGCCGCCAGGAGACTGATGGCGAGCAACGGTTTCCGTTTCATGCGGGACATACCTCCTTGCGACAATCATATCATATCCTTGTGCAGAAAGTGTGAAAGCCAGCAGGTAAATCGGAATAAATCCTATTTACATCCCGGTCATCTGTCTGTATAATTAAGAACGACATCTTGTAAATCGTAATGATTATGAATTTGGAGAGGACGAGTAAGGATGAAAAAGAGCCTGTTAACTATACTGAGTGTCATCACGGCGGCAGCGCTTGCCGGCTGCGGAGCGCAGGACGCCTCCCAAAACGGGCCCCAGACAGATGCGGGCGCGTCAAAACTGAAAGTATACACCTCCATCTATCCGCTGGAGTTCGCGGCCAAGCGGATCGCCGGCGATCACGCCGAGGTAACCAACATCGTGCCGACCGGCGTTGAACCCCACGATTTTGAACCGACGGCACAGGACATGGTCGGCCTGTCGGGAGCCGATCTGTTCATCTACAACGGCAATGGCTTTGAGGCGTGGGTGGACAAGGCGGTCGAGGGTCTCGACAAAAACAAGACGGTTGTGATCAACGCCACGGAAGGATTGGAACTGCTCAAGGCCGCGGAGGATCACCAGCACGGTGACGAACATCAGGAAGGGAGCGCGGAACACGGACACGAGGAGCACGAGGAAGGAGGCTCGACAAAGGCCCACGAGCACGGGCAGTTTGACCCGCACGTATGGCTCGACCCGACCATGCTGAAGGAGCAGGCCGAAAAGATCAAGGCGGCGCTGGCGCAAAAAGACCAGGCGCACGCGGCCGATTACGAAGCGAACTTCAAGCAGCTGGCCAGCGACTTGGACCAGCTTGACCAGGAGTTTCAGGAGATGGTGGCAAAGGCGCCGAAAAAAGAATTTATGGTCTCTCACAGCGCATTTGCTTACCTGGCGCACCGTTATGGATTGAAACAGGTGGCCATCTCCGGACTTAACCCGGCGGATGAACCGTCCCCTTCCGACATGAAGGAACTGGTGGAGCACATCAAGGAGCACAACATCTCCTACGTTCTGTTTGAAACGCTGGTCTCTCCGAAAGTGGCGGAGGTCATCGCCAAAGAGGCAGGCGTGAAAACAGGCACGCTCAACCCCTTGGAAGGACTGACGGAACAAGAAGCTCAGTCCGGCAAGGATTATCTCTCCATCATGCGCGACAATCTGAACATGCTGCGCACAGCGCTGCAGTAAGAAGACGAGGTTGTCCTCCGAGTGTGCTTGCCCGTGCCGGTGAATGCGAAGGATATGTGTATACTTGAGGATTTTGGCTAATCGTAGTAGGATGAAGGGAGCAAATCTGAATAAATCCGATTTGAGAAGGGATTGTCTTATGGAACGGACGCATCACAAAGAGGCCGTGGTACAGCTCACTTCGGTCAGCTTTCAATACGAAGATAAAGTGGTGCTGGACGACGTCACCTTTACGCTGGAGCGGGGGGATTTTGTCGGCATCGTCGGTCCCAACGGGTCGGGCAAATCGACATTGATGAAGCTGATCCTCGGTCTGCTGCCGGCGACCAAAGGGAAGGTGGAGCTGTTCGGTCAGCCGCTCTCCCGGTTCCGCGACTGGACCAAGATCGGTTACGTCGCCCAGCAGGCTGCCCACGGCGCGGGCGGTTTTCCGGCTACCGTGCGGGAAGTGGTCTCCTCCGGCCTGGTGGGCAAGGTCGGGCTGTTCCGCCGCCTGAAGCCGCACCATCACGAGAAGGTGCGGGACGTGGTGGAACGCGTCGGCTTGGCGGAAAAGCTGGATCAGCGGATCGGCAGCCTGTCTGGCGGTCAGCTCCAGCGGGTGTTTATCGCCCGGGCGCTGGTGGCGGAGCCGGAACTGCTGATCCTCGACGAACCAACGGTGGGCGTGGATCAGGAATCGATCGAGCAGTTTTACGAGCTGCTGCGCTCGCTCAAGGAAGAGAACGGCATGACGATGATGATCGTCAGCCACGATGTGGGCGTGATGACCCAGTGGGTGAACAAGGTGGCCTGCCTGCAGCGGCGGCTGCACTTCCACGGGACGGCGGACGAGTTTGCCCACAGTCACGAGCGCATCTTGCAGCAGATGTACGGCGATACGGTGAAGCTGCTCGCTCATCATCATTGACAATCGGGGAACGGAAAGAAGGAGCATGACCATGCTGGCTGACTGGTGGCAGTATGACTTTTTGCGTTACACCCTGCTGTCCGGGGTGCTGATCGGACTGATTTGTCCCATATTGGGGACGTTTTTGATTGTGCGCCGCCTGTCGATGATGGCGGACGGACTGTCCCACGTGACGCTTTCCGGCGTCGCGGCGGGGATGCTGCTGTCCAAAAAGGTGGCGCTGTTTCAAGCGGTCAATCCGCTGTTTTTCGGCATGTTGTTTTCGGTGGCAGGATCGCTGTTTATCGAGCGGTTGAGAAAGGTATACAAATCGTATCAGGATTTGGCGATACCGATCATCATCTCCGGCGGGCTGGGGCTGTTTACGGTATTGATCAGCATCGCCAAAGGATTTAACGCCGACCTGTACTCGTACTTGTTCGGGAAGATCGTCGCCGTGACCAAGGACGACTTGTATGCGCTGATTGGCGTGGCGGCGGTGGTGCTGGTCACCGTGTTTTTGCTGTACAAGGAGCTGTTTGCCGTCTCGTTCGACGAGGAATTTGCCCGCGTCTCCGGGGTGGCTCGCCGGTCGATCAACCTCTGGTTCATGGTGCTGGTCGCGCTGACGATCGCGGCGTCGATGCGGATTGTCGGCGTGCTCTTGATCTCGGCGCTGATCACCATACCGGTGGCGGCCAGCCTGCAGATTGCCGGCAGCTTCCGCCAGACGATCCTGTACGCGATCGTCTTCGCGGAGATGTCCGTGCTGGTCGGCCTCTACCTTGCTTATCTGCTGGACTGGGCTTCAGGTGGTACCATTGTATTGATGGCTGTTCTCATCTTGGTTGCGGTATTGGGAGTGAAACGGCTGAGGGCCGCTCTGCGGTAAGACCATAGTAAGCGGGAAGGAGCGTTGGCGATGACGGTAGAAGAAGCGCTGCAGATATTGAAAGAAAACGGATACAAATACACCGGCAAACGGGAAGAGATGATCCGCATCTGCGCGGAAGAGAAACGGTACCTGTCGGCCAAGGAAATCATGGAGCGAATCAGGGACCACTACCCCTCCCTCAGCTTTGACACAGTCTATCGCAACATCTCCACATTTGTGAAACTGGGCATCCTGGAAGAGACGGAGCTGGACGGGGAAGGAAAGTACCGGCTGGCCTGCTCGGTTGACGGCCACCACCATCATCACGTGATTTGCACGGTATGCGGCAAGACGTCGGCACTGCCCGGCTGTCCGATGAGCGTGCTGCAATCGATCCCGGAGGAATTCCAGGTGACCGGCCACAAATTTGAGGTATACGGTACGTGCAAGGAGTGCCGGCCGGCACAGTGAGCGGCCGTCTGTACAGGAAAAAAGGCGCGCTCTCTGTAAATGGGACGTAATGGATTGGACGCAAGCGAACGCATGAGCGAAACATGCTGCCTGAAAATGGGCGGCATGTTTTCTTTTTTGCCGCTCCCGTTTTTGGGGGAGCCGGGTAGTGACAAATGTTTTCCGCTGGCTGTAACGAGCGGCGATCGGCCATCTGCTTGTTTATCGGGCGGCATACCGGCTTTTGGCGGCAAACGGGTATTTGCTATAATGAGTGGGACAAGATGTGCCATTTGATCACACGGAAGAGAGAAGGGACACAGCGGCATGATTCCCCGTTATATCGTTGACTTTGACCTGCATACGCTGCCTCGTGTAAAAACGGACGTGGCGGTGATCGGCGCCGGGATTGCCGGGTTGTACACGGCACTTCAGGCGAGCGAGTACGCCGACGTGGTACTGATCAGCAAAAAGGGGCTGGACGACAGCAATACCCGCTGGGCCCAGGGAGGGATCGCCGCTGTGACGGCCAAATCGGACTCCCCCGCGCTGCACCGGCAGGATACGTTGATCGCCGGAGCGGGCCTCTGCTCGTACGCAGCGGTGGAGGTGCTGGTGCACGAAGGACCGGAGCGGTTGAAAGAGCTGATCGCGTACGGTACGAAATTTGACAAGGACGCCCAGGGGCGCTATGAGCTGACCAAAGAGGGAGCGCACAGCAAGCGGCGGATCCTGCACGCCCACGGCGACGCGACCGGGGCGGAGATCGTCCGCGCCTTGTCCGCCCGTGTGCGCGATCAAGCCAACATCACCGTGCTGGAAAACCACTTCGCGATCGATGTGGTGACACAGGACGGCGAGTGCGTCGGAGTCATCGTGCAGAACCAGGAAGGCGGCCTGTTTTTCCTCGAATCAAACGCAACCGTGCTGGCGACGGGGGGAGCGGGACAGCTCTACCGCTACACGACCAACCCCGACATCGCCACGGCGGACGGGATCGCGATGGCGTACCGCGCCGGGGCACGGATCAAGGACGTGGAGTTTATTCAATTTCATCCCACCGCGCTTTACTACCCGGGAGCGCCCCGTTTTCTCATCTCGGAGGCGGTGCGCGGGGAAGGAGCCATTTTGCGCAACACCAGCGGCGAGAGGTTCATGGAAAAATACCACCCGCAAAAAGAACTGGCTCCCCGCGACGTCGTGGCCCGGGCGATCGTGTCGGAGATGGAAAAGACCCATTCGTCCTACGTATACCTGGATATTACTCATGAGTCGGAAGAGCTGATCAAGCACCGGTTTCCGACCATCTACCGGTTCTGCCTGCAGTACGGGCTGGACATGGTGACGGACTGGATTCCGGTGGCGCCCGCCTGCCACTACATCATGGGCGGGGTGCAGACGGATCTGAATGGCGAGACCTCCACCAGGCGGCTGTTTGCCTGCGGCGAGGTGTCCTGCACGGGGGTGCACGGTGCCAACCGGCTGGCGAGCAACTCGCTGTCGGAGGCGGTGGTGTTCGGTCACCGCATCGTTCGCCGCATCCGCGAGCTGACGCCGCTGCCCGAGGTGCGTCCGTTTGCCGCGGTGGAGCCAAAGCGGACATCCCGCAGCGTGGACACGCGGGAACAGCGGGTCCGCTTGCAAAAACTGATGCTGCGCCACGTGGGCTTGAAACGGCATGAGAAAGGACTGCGAAAAGCGCTGGACGAGCTGGAGCGCATGCAGCAGTTTTGTTACGGAACGTACAGTGACCGGGAATCGTTTGAGTTTCTCAACCTGCTGAATACCGCCGTGCTGACGACGCGCGCGGCACTGCTGCGGGAGGAAAGCCGGGGCGGTCACTATCGCATTGATTTCCCCAACAAGGACGACCTGATTTGGCGCAAGCACATCATCCAATCGATCGGCGAAGGCGTGCGCGAGGAGAGTGAACAGTACGATGTGGAGTAAACGGGAATTGCAGCGCAAAATCGAAGAGTGGCTGCAGGAAGATATCGGATTTGGCGACGTGACTACAATGAGCACCATCCCGGAAACGGCGCAGGGCGTCGGGATTCTGTACGCAAAGGAAGCGGGCGTCATCGCCGGTCTGCCGGTGGCGCAGTTGGTGTTTGAAACAGTGGACCCGACGCTGTCCTTTACCGCGCTGGTGAAGGAAGGGGCCCGCGTCGAAAAGGGGGAGCAGATCGCCGAAGTGAGCGGTTCGGTCCGCTCCATTCTCAGCGGAGAGCGGCTGGCGCTCAACCTGCTGCAGCGCCTCTCCGGCATCGCCACCCGGACCAGCGAGTACGCCCAAGCGGTCTCCGGCACCAAGGCGCGGGTGGTGGATACGCGCAAAACCACACCGGGGCTGCGCATGCTGGAGAAGTACGCGGTCCGCGTCGGCGGCGGTCACAACCACCGCTACGCCTTGTATGACGCGGTGATGATCAAGGACAACCACATCAAGGGCGCCGGCGGCATTGCCCAGGCGGTGGCTTCGGCCCGGGCGGCGGTTCCGCACACGATGACGATTGAGGTGGAGACGGAGACGATCGACCAGGTGCAGGAGGCGCTGGACGCAGGGGCGGACATCATCATGCTGGACAACATGCCGCTGGACGTAATGAAACAGGCGGTGACGCTGATTGGCGGCCGCGCCGTGGTGGAAGCCTCCGGCGGCGTCACGCTGGACACAATCCGTTCCATCGCGGAGACGGGTGTGGACGTCATCTCCGTCGGGGCGCTGACGCATTCGGTCAAGGCGCTGGATATCAGTCTCGATCTCAATACACGTAAACGGTAAGGGGAACCCGCATGCTACTGGTGATGGATGTCGGCAACTCCAATATTGTCATGGGACTGTATACGGGCGAAGAGCTGCGGCACCATTGGCGGATCGCCACCGACCGCAACAAGACCGAGGATGAGTACGGCATGCTGGTCCGCAGTTTGTTTGACAGCGTCGGCCTGACGCTGGATCAGGTGGACGGGGTGATCATCTCTTCGGTGGTGCCGCCGCTGAATCTGACGATCGAGCGGATGTGCGACAAATACTTCCGCATCAAGCCGCTGATCGTCGGACCGGGGATCAAGACCGGCCTCAACATCAAGTACGAGTATCCCCGCGAGGTGGGCTCGGACCGGATCGTCAACGCGGTGGCGGCCATCCATCATTACGGCGCGCCGCTGATCGTCGTCGACTTCGGGACGGCCACCACGTTTTGCTACGTGGACGAACGGGCACAGTACTGGGGCGGCGCGATCGCTCCGGGGATCAGCGTCTCCACGGAAGCGCTGGTGAGCCGCGCTGCCAAGCTGCCGCGCTTCGAGATGACCAAACCGCCCAGCGTGGTGGGGCGCAACACGATTACTGCCATGCAGGCCGGAATCTACTACGGGTTTGTGGGCCTGGTGGAAGGCATCGTACGGCGGATTATCGCCGAGAACAAGACCCGCCCCACCGTGGTGGCGACCGGCGGCCTGGCCTCGTTGGTCGCAGATGAGGCATCGTGCATCGACGTGGTCGATCCCTACCTGACCTTGAAGGGACTTCGCCTGATCTACGAACGAAATCAATAAGGGGCGTACGCGCAAAGAAACGCGTGCGCAGTGGAAAGAGAAAGCCGCAGCTTCTTCAGGAATGCTGCGGCTTTTCTCTTTTCGGTGGCTTATCGGCAATAGCTTCTTGTTTACATTTGTGATAAGAAATGGTAATGTTTGGCTGATAGAACATGATAGATTTATAAAAGCGGCATTCTTACAAGCATGACGAGTGCAGGAGAATGGCGATGCTCCGGGCGACTGTACGTGTGCAGGGAATCAACGGGGTGAATGAGGAGAAAATGAAATCTGCCAGTTTTATAGTCATGAGAACGATCGCATTTGGAATCGGCCTTACGTTTCCATTTGTATCCGCTCTTTGGAAGATTGTCATATTGATTCTGTTCTTTATTTTCAGGTTGATAGATATCGAGAGGGAGCGAAAGCCGATTGGCGTCACTTCCTTGTTCTTCTTCGGTATGTTACTTGCCTACGTATACAGACTGTTCTAGCCGCAGCGAGATTTGATTGTTTACGAAAGGACAATTGCAGAGCGGAGCAGTGAGAAGGACTGCAGGGTTGGCGGAACACGTAATCGGGAGGGGAATTTCGTGGGAGAGTGGACCCCTCCGGCGGTTGCCGTTTTGCTTGTGCTGTTACTCCTGGGTATTGTTGCTGCAGCTATAAAAAATCTGTTTACAGATTTTGCAGGGGTTGAAATTGAAGAGGTAATCGAGAAGATGAACGAAAAACCGGCACCAACCGGATAATGAAATCGGTCAGTCCCAGACGTTTTGTCCCCCGTCTGTGCCGCTCCACACCTGGAGCGGCTTTTTTTGTCCCGTTATCCCTTTGTACGCTGATGGCAGCATACAGGAGAGGAGGTTGCGGGATGTCGATACATCCGCTGCGGCTGGTGGCGATCCTGCTGTTGGCGGCCTGCGTGGCGGCCGGTGCGTATCACGTGCTGAAGCCGCACACGATCGCCTACGTCAAACTGCGGCAGGGAGTGGTCAAAGAAAGCGGACAGCGGTTGGAAGCGTCCGACCTGGAGCGGGCGGAGCTTTCGCTTGGCGGCCTGTTTCGCATGCAGTCGTCTCCGGTGCCGGGGCTGATCGCGTGGGAGGAGGCGCCGCGCTTCGTCGGCCTGCCCCTGGCCCGCCGGGTAGAGGGAGGCCGGCCGCTGTTGGCCGAGGATGTGGAACGGCCGGGTGCAGCAGGGCAGGAGCAGGCACTGGGTGCATCCATGACCGGCATCAGCATCCCCGTCGACAACGTATCGGGTGTGACTCCCTACGTCGCTGTCGGGGAGCGGGTACACGTGTATGCATCGTTTGAAGACGACGCCGGCGCCCACACGGGGCTGCTTTTGAAAAACATGCCGATCATCGGCGTCCAGCGGGAGATGGAGGGGGATCATCCCCGGCTGAAGGCGGTGACCCTGTCGCTCAGGATGGACGAGGCCGTTCTGCTTACCCATGCGCTACACTACGGCAAAATCCGCCTGGGCCAGGCGTCACCGGCAGACGGGCAAACAGCAGGTATTGGTGACGCGGCGTTTGCCGCCGCCTTGATCAAGACCAAAAAACGATGGATCGACGGAGAGGAGGAACGTTCGTGAGAAAACGACTGCTGATCGTGGATGACGATCCCGCCGTGGGCAGCGCGCTTGGGGAGCAGTTGGCTGGCAGCCAGTGGCTGGAGCCGTGCGGCCAGGCGGAAAATGTGGAAACCGCCTGGCGGATGCTGCGTGACGTCCGGCCAGATCTGGTGCTGCTGGGCGGGATCAGGGAGGCCGAACGAGGCGTGCTGTGCCAGCAATTTCGGCTGGCGTTTCCCCATTTGGCGTATATCGCCGCATGCGAGCCCCGGGAGCTGGCGTGGGAACCGTTTTTTCGCAACCTGGGCATATGGGTAATCGCCAAGCCGATCCAGCCCGGACAGTTGGAGGCGCTGGCGATGCAGCACGCTTCCCTGCAGGTGCTGCCGATGGGAGGAGTGCAAGCGGGAGGAGCCCCAGCGTTTGCCGCAGAGAGTGGATCTGCGCCCGGTCTTCATGTCGTCGCCGAGGCGAAACCGGTCCAGCCTTACCGGGAAAGCCGCTCGTCGAGCAAGCACCTGATTACCGTCTACGGCCCCAAGGGAGGGGTAGGTAAGACCTTTCTGTCGCGGGAGCTGGCGGTCTATTTTTCCCTGCAAAAGCGGGACGGGCGGCCGCTCAGGGTGCTGGCAGTCGACTTTAACCTGGATTTGGGCACGTTTGCCACGTCGCTCAATCTGCCGCGTTCGCCCAACCTGTTCACCTGGGTGCAGGACATCGATGCCCGGCTGCAGGAACTGGTTCGCCGTCACGGCAAAGATCCGCTGGACGTACGCCCCGAGGAGTGGCAGGAGTATGTCGCGGCCGTGAAGATGCAGCCCGAAGAGGTGGACAAGTACGTCGTTACCTATGAGGAAACGGGCCTTCACGTGCTCACGTCGCCGCGGGACATCCGGTACAGTTTTGAGATTCGCGACTACCACCTGTACCTGATGCTGGAAACGCTCAAACACAGCGCGTACGACGTGATCCTGATCGACACGGCACCCGATACGACGGACGCGACGATCCAGGCGTTGTTTTTTGCCGATCGCGTGGTGATGGTCGGAAATCCCATCGTAGATTCCATTGAAAATATTCAACGGATGTTAAAACTGCTGCGGGAGGCGGAATATCCGGAGGAGCGGATTCAATTGTGCATGAACCGGATGCAGAAGCGGGAGATGTTTACACTGGACGAGATTCGGGCGTATTTTCACCTGCATCCGAGCCAAAAGATCCACCCGATCCCGGATGACGCGGAAGTGAAAAAGTCGATCAACACCGGGACGCCCATGGTGCTTCATCCCGGCAGAAGCGCGGCAAAAGAGGCGATCGAAGCGCTCGGCAGCATCCTGCTGCCGCTGGATTCAGCCAAAAACGACAGCGTCAAGGGAAAAGCGAAAGAGCGGCCCGCCTTGTTGAAATGGCTGTGGCGGTAAGGAGGGAAACGTGATGAATTTTGACCGAAAAACGCTGCTGGGGATTCAAACGGCAGGACGAGAGCGGTTTGACCTGCGATCCCATGTGCGGGAAACGGCGCGCGCGCCGCAAACGCTAAACGAGCGGATGCACATGCAGCAGCCGGTCGGCGACAAGCGGATACCGGCGGAGACAGAGGCGGCCGTCCGGACGCAAATTGTGGAGAAACACGGAAAGCGGCTGTGGGAGGAAAAGCATCAGCCGGCGTATCTGGAGGAACTGTCCCGCGATATCCGCCTGCTGCTGGAGACCAGCACGTCGCTTGCCTCCGCGCATTTGGAAGTCGAGGTGGAGCGGCTGCTGCGCTCGCTGATTGGCTGGGGCCCCTTGGACCCGTTGCTGGAGGACCCGGACATCACGGAAATCCTGTTTCACCGCTACGACCGCCTGGTGGTGGAGCGCAAGAGCACGGGAAGGTTGGAAGTGCCGGATGTTCCCGTGTTCCGGGACGAGGAGGAGATGCTCCGCCTGCTGGAGCAGATCGCCGCCTCGATGGGTCGGGAGTTTAACGAAACCAGGGCGGAATTAAATACCCAGCTTCCAGACGGCTCACGCATCTCGGCAGCCCACCGCTCCATTTCGCCGGACGGCCACATGCTGACGATCCGCAAACACCGCGATTTGCTGACAGAGGCGGACTATTTGGCCTACGGTTCGATCTGCGAGCCGATGCTTCGCTTTTTGCAGTGGGCGGTCGGCTTGTCCCGTGCATCCGGGCTGGTCAGTGGCGGGACGGGGTCGGGCAAGACCCATCTGCTCAATCTGATCTCGCAATACGTGCCGCACCACTTGAGCATCATCACGATCGAGGACGTGCTGGAACTGAAACTGCAGCATCCGTTCGTCCGCCGCTTTCTGGCCAAACCGCCCAACCATGAGGGAAAAGGCGGGTTTTCCATCCGGGATTGTGTCCGTCTTTCGCTGCGCAAACGGCCGGACGTGATTATCGTCGGCGAGGTGCGTGGAGGGGAGATCGTCGACATGCTGTGGGCGATGAATACCGACCACCCGGGCAGCTGGAGCACGGCCCACGCCAATTCGCCGCGTGCGCTGGTTGACTCGACCCTGCCCATCCTGTTCGGCAAAGCGGATGAGACGTACAGTTCGTTGGAGCGCAACTTGATGATCGGTTCGGCGCTCGACCTGATTGTGCAGGTCAAGCGGTTCGAGGAGGACGGCAGCCGCAAAGTGGTGGCGATCACCGAAGTGGTGGGAACCGGTCAGTCGCACGAGGAGCTGATCCGGCGGGCCTGCAACGTTCGGCAGGTCATCGCCGAACGCGTATATTTGCAGGACATCTATGTGTACGAACCGACAGGGATACGGGACGGCAAAGTGGTGGGACAGTTCAGATGGACCGGCTACAAGCCGGAGAAACTGGTGCGGCGCTGGCTGGAAAAGGGATTGCGGCCGGAAGAGGCGGAACAAGTCTTTTTTCCGACGCCCATCCCAATGTAGGAGGGACAAATCATGGTCGATATCGGGATGGTGATTGCCGCCGGGGCAGGCACGGGAATCGTCCTGCTGCTGCTTCCCCGCCGTTTCTGGCAGGGGGGATCGGCAGGCAGGCACGCAATCGTCGAACAGCTTCAAAAGGAGCGAAAGAGCGTGTGGGACCGGTTGGATGAGCGGCTGCAGCGATCGGGTTCAGGAATGGAGGTCCATCAGTACGTGGCGCTGGTCTGCCTGTTCGGACTGGCTGCATACGGAGTGAGCGGGCAGATTTTGCGTTCCTGGTGGCTGGCGCTGCCCGCCCTGCCTGCCGGCATTCTGTTTGCGGAGCGGCTGGTCAGCGTATTGGGAGCGAGGCGCAAAGACCGGTTTGAAGAGGATAACGTAAAGGCGATTCGCCTGATGGCCAGCTCGCTTCGCACCTCTCCGTCCTACCTGCACGCATTTGAAGAAGTGGCGGCCAGTCCGTACGTGAACAAGACCGTCACGGACGAATACCGCCGGGTGGTGGAGCTGCTGCGGGCGCAGGTGCCGCTGGAACAGGTGATGGCTGCCTTTTACCGGCGGACGGGCTCGCCAGATGTCCGTTACTTGTCGACCATCGTGCAGATTCAGCGGGAAATGGGCGGAGACATGGCCAGAACGCTTGATCTGGCGGCGGCCACCATCCTCAGGCGCCGCCAATCGCTGCGCAGGCAGAGGGCGGCGACGGCGCAGATCGTGGCACAGGTCAACGTGCTGAGCGTCATGCCGTTTGTCTTTGTCACCGCCTTGTACGTAAATAATCCGCACCATTTTGATCCGCTGACGGCAACGATTCAAGGACGCCTGTCCATTCTGGGCGCGCTGCTCTCCATTCTGATTGGCGGGGAAGTGATTCGCCACCTCGCCCGCAAAGGCATTCACAAAGGAGGATGACCATGTGTTGTTGATCAGCGCGCTGGCCGGGGTGGCCGTGCTCTTGTTTGGGCTGCCGGCCTGCCTGGAAAAGACGGCTGCGGATGAGGGAGATTTGTTTGGGCGGCTGGAGCGGGAGCGGCAGGCCCATTTGGCGGAATCGTTTCGCCGTCGGCGGTCCTCCTGGACGATCGTACGCCTGTTGGAGCGGCGCGAGCGGTGGCTGGATTGTTTATGCCGATGGACGGGCGTGGACCGAAAGAAAACGGCGGACATGCTCTACCGGCTGCGCTCCCCAATCACGGTGACGGAAGTGGCCCTGGCCAAGGCAGTGGGCGGTGCCGTCTTGCTGGGAGCGGCCTTGCAGCTGGCTGCCCGGCTGTACAGCGGGCGGGAGTGGAGTATGCTGGCTGCCTGGCCGATGCTGGGGGCCGTCCTGGCGTTTTTGCTGCCCACCCTGCTCCTGGAATGGGCGGACAAGCGGGCGAAGGCGGAAATGGCGGAACAGGTGCCGGTCTTTTTCAGCATTGTGCAGGCGCTTGTCGAGGCGGGCATGCCGATACAGGCAGCGGTCAAACAGGCGGCCCGCCGCTTTGACGGGAGGCTGGGACGCGAACTTGCCAGGCTGGAAGTGGAAGAGAAGCGCTGCGGCAGTTGGCGCAAGGCCCTGGAGGAACTGGCCTTTCGCTGGGAGGTGGATACGCTGACGGCCATCGCCTTGGAGATCAACGAGGCGATCAGCAAAGGCGTCAGCGTGGCTCCCATGCTGGCCGTCCTGGTGGAGGAGCAGGTCCGCCAGCAGGAAGATGCGGTTTCCGCCCACATGAATCGGCTGAGCGTCCGGCTGCTGCCGTTTGTAATCGTGATGATGGGCGTCCCTTTGCTGTACCTGGTCATGGGGCCAGCATTCATGGGCATTGGCGCGCGGCTGTAATTTTTTTTTGCGGTGCCCGCTGTCTTTTGTCAGAGTGATAATACACACCGCAAAGGAGGGATTGTATGTCGCTCGTTCGCGAATACGTGCGCAGATTCGCCCGGGAGGAGGATGGCGTCACGATTGTGGAGATGGTCATTATCATCGCCGTCATCCTGATTCTGATCATTCCCACGCTGGCTACCCTGGGGGAAGCGGAGGACGCCAAGTTGAAGGAACTGGAGGAAAAGCTCAGCAAATGAAAGAGGCGGTCTTGTTCGCCCTGCTGGCGGCCGCTGCGTGGTCTGACTGGCGCTGCCGCAAGGTGCCGAACAGGTTGACCATGCCCGCAATGGCCGCTGGTCTGCTTTATCAGTGGCAGAGCGGAGCGGGATGGCTGGCGTTGGGCGGATTGCTGGGGGCGTTTTTGCTGACGGTCGGGCCGGTCGCGGTGCGAGGCATGGGGATGGGCGACCAGAAGCTGCTGATGGCAGTCGGCGCCTGGACCAGTTGGGCGGAGGTGTATCCGCTGTTTTTGCACTCGCTGCTGCTGTGCCTGGCAGTAGTCTGCTGCCGTCCGAAGACGTGGCGGCGGCTGCGCTTCAATCTGCACGGACTGGCGGCGGGCTGGATCGCGCATCGGCAGTTGTGGCTGCCTGGTCGTGCAGAATCCGCCCTTGTTTTTCCCTATGCGGTTTTCCTGCTGGCCGCTTATTTGCTGCAGCCGGCCTGGAGGTAAGCAGATGAAAAAACGTTGGAGCCGTTTCGTATGGGACGAGCGTGGCAGCCAGCTCTTGGAGTTTGTACTGGTATTTCCGCTCGTCTGGATACTGTTTGTATTTACGTTTGACCAGTTTACCATTCTCTACAACCGGCAAAAAGCGCTGGAGGCCGCCTATGAGGCCGGGCGGATCGCCGCCGTGCAGCCCAATTACGGATTGGCGCAGTACCACGCCAGGGAACGGGGCGAGGCGGAGCTGGAGCAGGGCATTGGCATGACGTGGGGGGAGGTGCGGCTGTCGCTTACGGGCGGGACGTGGAAAAAAGGAAATCACGTCGAGGCGAAGGCGACGATCGCATTTCGCCTGCTGGCATCCGGCACGCCGCAGGAAGTGACGGAAAGCTACCACGTAATGATCGAAAACGCGGAGGAAGGAAGTTGATGCGCTTGCGCGGGATAAGCGAGCGATTGGTTGATGAGCGCGGGTCCATCACGTTGACCGCGCTCTTTTTTCTCCTCTGTCTGGGCGGACTGGTATCGCTGCTGCTACTCACAGGCCAGGCGGGATTGTTGAGCATGCAGGCGCAGCAGACGGCTGACATCGTGTCCAAAGGGGCGCGGGCTGCAGGAAAGTGGGTGTACATCGACGATGAGGGCAGCAAGCGGACGTATCTGTTTGCCACGACGAGGGAAGCGAGGCGGAACAAGGCCGACATCGTTCGCGGCGCGAGGGAGGAGGCGGAGATTCTGTGGCGCCTGAACAGTCCGGCCATCAAACGGCGGGCGGATGAAGCAGTGATCATTCATCAAAAGGGAGAGCAAAAACATTTGTACCGGCAGGGCATTTATCACGTACGCGTGGAGGTTTTCAGCCAACTTCCCCTCCTGTGGCAGGAGGTCGAAGCCGGGATGGACAGAACGTCCCAGTCGGGCATCTATGATTTTTGAACCAGATAAGCGCGGGTGAACTGTTATTTTTGTCCTATTTCTGCATGGTAACGTAACAATATATTCCAGAAATGGGACAGGAGTGAGGAGCAGTGCCGTCAAGAATTGTCGAACGGTACAAGCGTATTCTCAACGGAGAACAGAAGCGCTTTTCGCCGTACGAATTTGAAGATGCACAATACCGCAAGCAAAAAGTGCAGCTTGTCTTGCGGTACGCGATCGAACAGGTAAAAAAATGGACACCGGAGCAGGCGCGGAAGGAGATGAGCATCAAGGACGTCAAGGAACTGAAACTGCATCTGGTCCGCGAGTACATTGAGCCGCCGATCGAGGCGAAGCCGCAGGACGTCTACTACATGGTCGAATACGCGTATCCGTACCTTCCGCGAATGACGGAAAAACAAAAGGTGCTGTGGGTGTACCGGGAAGTGCTGGCGGGCGTCCGCCGCCACTTTCCACCGCTGTACTTTCAGAGTGTCAAGGGGGAGGAACGGGCCAAAATCTGCTTTGACTACATGTGCCGCGAACTGATGAAGCTGCAGGACCTGCGGCAGCTTCCCCGCATCTTCGGAAAGACGGAGCAGGCATACAGCCTGCTGAGAAAGTACAAGCTGAAAATCCTGGTCGATACCCTGTATTTCTCCCCTTTCGACATGATCACCGACATGTATCCCGAACTGGCCGATCCTGAATTGTGGAACGAACCGTAAAATTTATTTGCGTCCATGCGCTGTCTTTTCATACGGTAAAGGTAGTTTCATAGGCTTATAAGCACATGAAACGGCCGTATGTTGGTGAGAAAAGGAGGCGTTGCGCATGGCAACAGTAGAAGCTCACCACAAATGCTCCGCAAACGTGGAGCTGTTTTTGGGCAGGCGAGTCCGCTACCAAAAGCACAAACCCGGCAGGCATCTGTCGCTGGACCGCATGCCGCAGGGTTTCTTCCAGATCGAGTCTGTGCACCGATTTGGAAGCAGAGTTGTACTCAATGACGGGGCAGTGACGATGGAGAGTGCTCCAACCGTCATGGAGCGCGGGGGAAGAATCGCTCTTCTGCTCGCGACGGGAGAGGAACTCTACTTTTACGTGGAGTAGACCTCTCGGGATTCGCCTTGCACGGGTGCGTGCGAGGCGGATCATCCCCCATTTTTCCGATATGGAAAAATAATTTGACGAAGCGCGAGAGATGTAGCAAAATGTCTATAAATGTATAAATTTGTAAATATTGGGGGTAATTTGAAGTGATTGTGAATAGCGCAATCGAATTGGTCGAACGCTGCTACGAACAAACGAATTGCCTGATTTCACTGGAAGAGTTGAAAGAAGTGTTCATCGCGTACGTGTTCGGCAGTTACCAGGAAGAGTTCGTTGCCCGCTACGGACTGGATCGCTTTTACGAACACCTAGACCAGCTCCGGTTAACCACATGCCGCAAAGACTTTGACCAGGCGGTGGAAGACTGGTATCTGCTCCAGTACGGCAGCCGATCAGATGAGGCCAACTACCACGACATTTTGTTCTCGCTCGTCAAGGAGGCGATTGTGCAATACAAGTCGGAAAATCGCAGCGCACTGATTCGGGACGTGACCAAACTGTTGACGACACCCACGGGATTTATCAAGCGCTGGCAGATGGGACAGGCCCGCGAACGGACGCTGCCCGCCTACTTCAAATACCTGATGAAGCTCGGGATTCGCACGTACGATGACATCGAATCATTGGTGGACATGTGGCTGGTGGAGTATCCCAATGCGTTTGACAAGAAGCAGCAGCAGCTTTTTGCCAACCCTCCGCGAAAAGGCAGGCCAAACAACGTGGAACTGGCCCTGCTGCAGGACATGGTCAGCCAGGTAAAGCAGGAGCTCACCCCGCAGGAGCGCGAACGGCTCCGAAAAATCTACTACTATCACCGCAAGTCGCTGACCATGAAGGAAATGGTGGAAAAATTTAAAAAGTACCTGCTGACGAAAGAGAATCAGAAGGGTTCGCAGGCGGGGTAAGCGATGTTTCAGCAGGTAAACCGCTTCGTCACCCAGTTCCGCGAACTGGAGAAGAGGGAATACGCCCGATCCCGGGAAGAAGAGCGATTGTGGCAGTCATTAAAGGACAAACTGTCAGCCTCTTTGACGGAAGAACAACCTGCAGCGGTGCGCCGCTGTATCGCCGTAACCGGGTTGTACGCCCAGGCCGGCGCCAGTTTCCTGGCGGCCAACGCGTCGTTTTTGCTGGCCGGCAGCGGAGTTTCCGTCACGCTGTGCGAACTGCCCGGTACCGCTTCCTATTATTACTTCGCGCTCGACTGCGAACGCAGAGCGCATCATCGCTTCAAGAACTCATCCGCATCCGTGCTCCTCATGCAATCCAATCACTTGCGCATCTTGGTGGATACCCCTTTGTCGAATGAATCATCAACTCCGACCGACACGGCGGACTGGCTGCTGAGAATGACCAAAGAGAGCGCCACGGTCGTCATCGATTTGTCTTCGCGCTGGAAAGAAGAACAGGCCGTCCGGGTAATGGATCTGGCTGACGAAATCTGGGTCGTGTTCGATTCCGACCTGGCCAGGTTTACCCGATTGTTTCTGACAGAAGAAACGCCCTCGTGGTGGGAGAAACACGGCGAAAAAATCAGGCTGATCGCAAACAAATGGAACGAATATCTGAGCCGCTCCGCCATCATGAAAAAGGTGGAAGGAACCATCTCGCTCTGGAACAGCGAACGTTTTGCTCCAGGCATTGACGCGGTCATTCCCCTGATCGACAGCGAGAAAACGGCGGCTGCCCAAGCAAAAGCCAGCCTCTTGCTGGAGCTGTACACGGAGGAGGAACATCGGTTCCTACCGCTGCTACACTCGGAAAAGGGAAGGATGTTATGAAAAAGCAGACGCTGCTGCTCATCAGTTTGCTCTCGTTTCTCTTGGCCGGTTCCTGCTTTTACGCGGCGACCCGGTATATCGACGCGCTGGCCATTGAACGGCTGTTTGCGCCGGTGGTAAAGGTGGCCGAAGGAAAACAGATCGACCCCTTTGAACCGATCACGCGAGAGGACGTGGTGCTGGTTCAGGAAGAAGTGGACGAGATTTTGCCCGGGTCTTTTCAATCGCTGGAGAGCGTATTGGGAAAACGCAGTTCCCAGACGATCTACGCCGGGGAACAAGTGCTGAAACAGAAGCTGACCGATACGCAACTGCTGCCGGAAAAGGGGGAGGCTCGCTACGAATTTCCGCTGACGTCTATCGAACCCATCACCGAGCTGCGAAAAGGGGACCGCGTCAAGATTTGGGTAAAGTACAAGCCGCCGACGGAGCTGGAGCATTTGCCCGAACCGACGCATTTTCGCAAGACGAACGCGACGGCCGACCTGCTGTTTGAAAGCCGGTTGGCAACGGTGAAGGACAGCAACGGTACGGAGATATACACGCTGAAGCCAAGCATGCTTCCAGGCCCCGATCACATGGATGCTGTGTTTAACGGCTCCCGGGAAAAACCGCTCTTGAACGGGGAAAAGCGTTACCGCGACTACCGTGCGCAGCCGACCGCCTTGACGGCTTATATCGGCTTCAACCTTTCCGATCAGCAGTATGTCGCATTGAGCGAAGCCATGATGTACGGGACCATTCAGATTGGTCAAATTTCCGATGCGGAGGATCGGACCCCATGAGAACCCTTGTATGTTTTCCGATGAAATCACTGGTCAAAACCTACCTGCCGACGGAATGCGAGTCGCTGGTTGCAGAGTCGGCCGAAGAGTATTTTCGCCTCGCCAAACTGTACCGACCGGAAGCAGCGGTGCTGTTTTCCGAAATGTTTGACGAACCGGTCTGGGAGTGGCTGCCGCGTGTGCAGGAGGTTCTCCCGGAGGGTGTGCCCGTTATCATCGTGCCTTTGTACAAGGATGAATCCCTGATCGCAACAGTCATGGAGAAAATCGATCCAGCCGGATTGTACATCCTTCCGGCCACTCTCAACCAGGAGGAGATCCGGGAAAAAATCGCGCTGATACTGGGCGTTACGCAGCAAAACGAGGAACTGCCCGCCGCAAAGGGCGACGGCATTGTCTACACTTTGATGAGCTACGGTTCCTCAGGCATCACCACGTTTTGCATCAATTATCCGATTCTGCTGGCAAAGCGCAATCCCGACAAGCGCATCGTCGTTCTTGACATGAACGCGCAAAAGCCGGATTTGACCCGTTTTTTCAAGCTGCAGCAGCATCATCTGGCGTTGTTTCGGCCAGACCTGCTGGAAATGCGCACAGCGCTGGTCCGCAAGTGGGAGCGAGGCTGCAAACAGATCAGCCACTTGCCCAACCTCTACTATGCCAGCGCCACATGCAACTGGAAAAGCGGAGAGATCTCCAATTTGCTCACGGCCCTGCGCCAGCAGTTCGATTACATCTACATCGACTGGGGATACTGCTTTCCGGAGACGGAGGCCTTGCACCGGTTGATTTACGAGTCCGACCGCAATCTGTTTTTTGTGCGGGCTGATCCGTTTGGCATCGAGAACGCAAAGGCGTGGATTCATGCCTGGGCAGAGCGGGGGGTGAAGTATCAGGTGATGCTCAGTCATCTGGACAAGGGGCAGACGTACCGCATCGGTGAAGGAATCTCCGTATATGGAGTGGTGCCGCGCATTTCCAATGCCCGGCTGATTCAATCGCACCGCAGTCACAGCGTGCTGGTGGAAGAAATCTTTCCGCCCAAGCCGTACGTCACCAGCCTGCAGGCGATGGTGGATGCGGTACATGCGGACGAAGGAGCTGTGGTTTGCCGATGAAAACCGCTATCCGACAATGGAACGCATCGCAGCTCAAGGATGTGGAAGACCTCAAGCAAGCAGCCCGCGACTACCTGAACCACTTTGGCACCACTCCCGAGGAGAAGATGGAGATGCAGCGGATATTGACCCTCGCGGAGATGGGCGACCGGAACAGCCACAACCATGTCATCCTGCGTTTGCAGCATTACTTTGAAGAAGTGCTGAAGCGGCCGGTAACCGAGGAAATTCTGCCGCATGTCAACGGATACGAAGGGCTGTTGTTTGCCACGTACGGGTGGGGAATTCTGGATGCCGTCCTGCATTTGTCGCCATGGGTGGAGGAGGTACGGGTGTCAGCAGGTCGACCGGTGGCGTACATCGAGCAGGGGCAAAAAAAGAGCCTGCCGTACACACCCACTTGGACGGAGGTGGAGACGCTTCAGCAAAAGCTGACCAATGCCGCCGGCCTGACCTTTCACGAAAAAAAGCCGCGCTTGAGCGGGTATCTCGATTCGTTGAAAGCCAGGCTGACCATGTTCACCTTTCCCTATTCCCGGGTGCCGACCATCATTGTGCGCCGCTTTACCACGCCTTCGTTTTCGCTGGACCAATTGCGAATGCAGCCGCTGCCCACGTTTGACGAAAGGGTGCAGCTTTTGCTGGAGCAGCAGGTGTACGGCAGAAGCAACGTCCTGGTGATCGGACCGATGGCAGCAGGCAAGACAACGCTGATGCTCTGCATGTTAAAACTGAAAGACCCTCAAACCGAGTACGTCACGCTTTTTGAAAGTGAACATGAAATGAGATTTGGTGATGTTTGGCCGGGCGAGGTGATCGAACTGCAAAATGTGGAAGAGATCGGCATCGAATTGGAAAGCTGCTTCAAGGACATGTACCGGACCACCGCCAACACGATTCTGATCGGGGAGATACGGGAGCCGATCGAAGCGTATCACTTTGTCAACGCCGGCGTGCGGGGAACAGACGCTACGATCGCCGCCATGCATGAACGATTTCCACACAAGGCACTGCAAGACTTGACCGACCTCGTTTATCAATATGGCGGACGGAGCATTGAACTGACCCAGGAGAGGATCAGTCGGGCAGTCAATTTCGTCAATTCACTGACCTATCGGAATAATGGACACCGCTATATCGACGCCATACATGTCAGCGAATGGAACGACGTGATGAACCGGGTTGAGTCCGTGCCGCTTGTCTTTCGCAACAGGCAGACAGGTGCTTATGAATGGACCGGGAAGAAGCTGGACGAACATTTGGTGGAATACATGTGCCACGTGGGCAGGGCTGATCTGGCTGTCTTAAAGGAGTTACGTCTCATCGATATGGGAAGGATGCTATGAAACACCTGCTGTTTATTCCCATGTCTGTCTGCCTGTTTGCCGGGTTCTGGCTGCTCGGGCTTCATTTGTACCGTACCTGGTCCGCTCCCAACGTCTTCTTTCCCAAGACGGTGGCCGTGTGGCGAGAGAGGATGCTGCGCCACAAAACAAACCGCATCATATACGAGAGGTACGAAAAATGGTGCGGGATCGCTGGCGGTACGCCGGAAGCCCATATTCTGCTGTCGCTGATTGGGGGAGCTGCAGGGTTTGTTTCCGGCATCCTGCTTGGCAATATCGTCGTATCCCTGTCCCTGTTTGTGCTCTTGGTATTGCTGCCGACTCTGCTGCTGTACGCCCGCTATACGGTGCGCATCAACAAGAAAATTGGCGCGTTTTGCCGCTTTGTCGACCTGTTTGCACGTTATTACAGCAGCCGGAAAAACATTATCCTGACGTTTCGAGATATGGTGGAAGAATGTCCGAAAGAGCTGCTGCCCGATTTGCTGCTGCTCAACAACCATCTGTCGGACGGAGGAAATCCCGTCCGGGCGGTGGAGATCTTCGCCGAGCGGATTAATCACCCGTGGGCCCACGATTTTGCCATGTATGCGGCCAGCGGTCTCGAAGGCGAGACGGAGGACATTCAGAGCGCACTGAATCGATTGACCAACGAAATGTTTATTCAACAAGACGAAAAAGAGGAAAGGAACTCTGAGATTTACGCGATCTGGGTCAGCTTGATTCTGGTCATCCTGATCTGCATCTGTCTGATTCCTTACAACCAGAGCCTGCTGAAAGATTCATACCGCCTGTATTTCTTTACCGCTGACGGACAGGCCATACTGTCGCTCGCGGTAACGGTCTGGGCTCTTTCCATTTTATTAGCGTTCATCTGGGGACGGAGGTATCGCTGATGCGCTTGTTGCTCATGTATGTCTGCCTGACGCTGGGGTCCCTGTTCGTGTTTGTGGCCGTGTTTGCCATCGGCAAGCAGGTGGCGTCGATGCGCCGCCCCAGGCTGTTTGTCACCGGGCAGTGGCGCCGCTTGTGGGAAAAGGCGGTCAACGCCGAGGAAGACGGCGCGTGGGAAAAACTGCTGGCGCGAGCAGGCCGGCCGTTTGGTTGGGGAAAACCGGAGTGGGTGTTCCTGCAGCTTGCCAGCGGGAGTGCCGTTTGTGTGCTGATTCTGTTGTGGGGGATGCTGAGCGCAGGCGAGTCTTTTCCGCTGCTTTCCCTGATTGTGGCGTCTGCGATCAGTTTTATGCTGCCGTACGTCGGCTTAAAGATGTGGGCGGGGTACCGCGAGGAAGTACTCAGCACCGATATCGCCCGCTTCGTCAACCGATACGTAAATCTGCTGGAAAACCAGGTGCCCATATACAATGCGATGGTCAAGGCAGCACGGCCTACGCGCAAGCTGAAGGAGTACCTGCCAACGTTGTCAGAGTGGAACAAGGACCGCGAGGAAGCGCTGGAGACGTTTAAGCGCAGGCTTGGTGTGGACGACGCGGTCATGCTCGTGTCCAGCATGAGGACGGTCGAGCACCTAAGCGAGGGGCAGATGGCTGTCACCATGCAGCGGTTGGAGTGGGCGGTCGATCATCGACGCATGTATCGTCACCGCAAGCAGATCAAATCGCTGGGGATTGGCTACAGCGTGATCGTTTACCCGGCTTTCTACATCGGATTGTTGGTAGCCATGTTTCCCTGGTACAAGTTGCTTACTGAGATTCTCGACAAATACTTGACGTAAGGTAGGGGCAGCAACATGACTAAGCTCTTTTCCATTCTCATCTGCATTGTATTGACACTGGGCATTATCGTATCCAGTCTGTCAAAGGTAAACGGCTCGATTGTACATGAGGGCGGTTTGCGCGACAGGGCGGTTCATTGGATAGACCAGGCCATCCCTTAGGACAAACCGGTTCCCCCGCTCATGTTTTCGGCAGTTTGTCAACCTGATCAAATCATGTAAGGAGAGTGTTTCGTATGTCCAAAATGTTTTTTATCTTCCTGGCGTGTGTCATGGTGCTTGGCATCGGCGTCAGTTCCTACGGAAACGAGCTCAGCCCATCAGCCAACCAATCGGCGGAACGCATCAACAATTCGGTCCGCTCGCTCAAATACGACACCAGAAGCGAACGGGTGCAGTTCGAAATGCAGGACGGCACTCCGTACTCCAGCAACTGATGCTCAATCTGCAGGCGTTTCTCATCATCCTGGTCATGGTTGGCAGTCTATGCGCGTTTATATGGGGGAGCGATCCCTCAAAACAGTTGTATCAAACCCAACAGGAAAGGGTGTACAGGTCAGCGACGTTCAGCTTTCATTGAACGATCGCTGACCGGCTTAGATGGTCAAGACAAAGGTATTTCTCATCTGCCTGTCTGTCATGATTGTGCTGTTTTCCGCCGTTGCGGCCAGCCACATGTACACCATGGAACGAGCGATCGCACGCAGCATTTTCGCTGATGTGCTGGATGACATGCAGGATATCGGCTATCTCGATCCGGCCCTTGCCGATTACTACCGGCAAAAGATGGCGGAGCTGGGCTGGGACGTGACGGGAGACGTGTTTGCGGGGAGCTGGCCTCAAACGGAGCAGCAGCGGGCCTTGAAGGAGCGAAACGAAATGGTCACGCTTACCCTCACCGTCCGGCCGTCCCGTGTCGCCCAATGGCTGAATCAGTTTGCGGAAGGCAATGCCGCGTTCTTGTTTACGGGCAGTCGTCCCTCCGAATACTTTGATCCGGGGTGGTAGTGTGAACAAACTCATTGCTGTGCTTGCCTTGATGGTGATCGTCCTGCCTATAACTGTTCACCTGCTGTTGAGCGGCCCCGACAACCTCCTTTCGGTCTGCACGCGGTTTTTCGGGGACCTGTTGGAAAACGTGACGCGGTTTGGGACGGGCTAATGGGACAGGTTGTGGCCGTTCTTCTCAATGTGATGGTGCTTCTTTTGGTCCCGCTGGGTATCCTGCAGGTTCATACCGTGGTGCAGACGCATAACGAATTGCTGGAGGTGAGCGCTGCCGCCGCCAAATACGTCAGCAATCACGGGGGCGGCAGCGATGCAGAAGTATTGGCTGACGTCCGTTCCTTTGTCTCGCGGGAACTGTCGGAAAAATCGTTTTTCCTGCATGACTCAGAGCTGTCCGTCAGCATCGTCAGAACGCGGGCGGCCGATCCAGTATTGTGGAGTCACGAAGATGAATTTTTACTGCAGGTGGAAATCCCCTATCCGCGCCTGACTCAACTGCTTCCTGTAGGCAGCGAAACGATGCGGGTGGAGCGGTACGGGACGATCAACATCATGGATTACGATTTATAAACCAGGTTGCGAATAAAGCTGTTTGCCCAATCGAATGGCGGTGCCCATGGGAAATAGCTGCCCGAACGGTTTGAAAAGGGAGGGGAGGCTTACGGGCATCAATGTACTGTCCATTTCGGCTCTGCTGTTATTTCTGCTGGTGGGGTTGTTTGTCGTCGACGCCGACATTGCCATGCAGAAAAAGATGGAAGTGAAAACCTTGCTGGAACTGGCCAACCATCACGCTACCTTTGCAGTCGAGCCAGTGTTGAAGACAGAGGGCGTCATTGATCTGGTCGAGGAAGAGGCGCTGCTCCGCTTTGACCAGCGCATGCGGGAGAATGGCGGCTATCGCCGGGAAGGCAGCAGCTACCTTCCGGCCGCCGACAGCGTCACTACCGATCCGCTGCGGTTTGTGCGCCATTACGTCGACTTTCGTTCCTGGCGTAAGGATCTGCAGCTCCGGCTGCGGTACGACGGAGCTGCTCTGCACCTGGAGCAGGCAATAACCGGCGCAGAGCGTCCGTCTGGCGGTCATCTGCAGATTGTGGTGGTGACCCAGCGCGGGGAGGAACTCCGGCTTGCTCCGAAGACAATGGTAGGCCCCTCTCATGTGGTCGTTGCGTACGTGGACGAGCGTCCGTTTCTGCCGTTACTGCCCGCTCACGCCTTTCCCGTCGTCAGCGTCGAGGAGCTAAAGCGGTAATGCCGGCTCGAGATATCGCGAATTTTCGACGTTTTTCTCCAAGCATCCCGTCGTTTCGGGATGCTTTTTGTGTAAAGCAAAATACCTAAAAATGTCAGCGCTTCCATCAACTATTTGCTAATACTAACATTAATATTCTGTAAACAGGGAGGAATTGCCCAGGCTTTGTCGAAATACGCATACAATAACGCATCCGAGAACAACTGGCTTGTACCTCAACGTGAATATCCATTCCAGAGAAGTGAGGGTTGCATATGACTGTGAGTACCTCCACTTTCCAGTCTACTCCCCGTCGCTGGCGGGAAGTCGAAAAGCAGTTGGGTATTACCGTGCCCCGCTCGTTGCGGTCCGACACGTCAACCCTGCTGTTTCTGGAAAGCGTCGCTGCAACACCCATGTTGGACAAAGAGGAAGAGCTGGACTGCCTGGTTCGCTATCAGCGTGACGGGGATTTGAGCGCCCGGGAGACGCTGGTGCGGGCCTATTTGCGCTATGTGGTCAGCACAGCCCTGCGCCATTTACAAAAGGGCATGCCGTTTATGGACTTGATCCAGGAAGGAACTATCGGCCTGTTTACTGCCATTGACAAGTTTGATGTGAACCGAGGTGTCCGTCTCTACCATTATTCCCACTGGTGGATTTCACAGGCGATCACCCGCGCGATTAACGATAAAGGTGCGCTCATCCGCATTCCCGTCCACATGCATGAGCAGATTCGGCACTATCAAAAGCAGGTGACTCACCTGGCCCACCTGCTGAACCGCACGCCGGATCGGCAGGAGATTGCCGACTGGTTGGACATTCCCGTAGAAAAAGTAGAAGCAATTGAGTATGCGCTGATGCTCAAAATGGAATCGATTGATGCTGAACTGGACGACGAACCCAACTCATTTGAACATGATGACGAATGCCTGAGCTATGCGGAGATCGTAGATGACGGAGAAGCGTCGTTGGAAGACTGGATTGAGAAGATCGATCTGCGCGTTCAAATGCGAGCCGCGCTGGAACGTCTTAGCCCGCGCGCCCAGGAGATTATCGCCATGCGCTACGGCCTGTACGACGACCATGTTTACACGCTGGAGGAAGTGGGCAGGATGTTTGGCCTCACTCGCGAGCGCATCCGTCAGATCGAGGCGACCACCATTGATCGGCTGCGCAAGCAAAAGTGTTCCCGCGTGCTCAAAGAATACCTGACGTGACAACACTTCATAATAAAGAATACGCATCCCCCTCCGTTGGTCAAGACCCCATTTTGTAGACACTTAAAAAACCCCCGGCCGTTAGGCCGCATGCTGACGCCTGTACTCGACTGGCGTCAGCTTATTTAATTTGATTTGCAAACGCTCCTCATTGTAAAAACGAATGTACTCCTCAATTCGTCTTTGCGCCTCATCCAAACTTCGAATATCATAAGGATAGAGAGCTTCTGCCTTTAAGTGCGAGAAGAAACTCTCCATAGGGGAATTGTCTAAACAATTGCCCCTTCGGGACATGCTGATTCGGGCGCCAACCTTTTGCAGCATGTCGTGGTATGCATGGGACGTGTACTGGAAGCCTTGATCGCTGTGTACGATCAGTCCAGTCACGTCCTTATGCTTTTCAAATGCTTTCCGAAACGTCTCTAGGACAAGGACATTGTCATTGTGTAAGCTCACATGGTGCGCCACGATTTCGTTGTGAAACAAGTCTTTAATCGCAGATAAGAAGATACGTTGATCTCCTACACGAAACTGGGTAACATCGGTGACCCACTTCTGGTTCGGTTTCTCGGCTGTGAAGTCACGCTTCAACAAATTTTCGGCAACACGACCATCTGATTCAGCCGCTCGATACGTGCTCCGATACGCTCGTTTGCCACGAATAATGGCTTTCAGCCCAAGAATTTGCATGAGCCGTAACACCTTCTTATGATTCACAACCTTGCCGTATTGACGAAGGAGTTCCGCTTGAATTCTTCGATACCCATATATTCCTTTTCGTTCATCATAGATGGTTTGAATCTGCTGTTTCAGTTCTCCGTCTCTATCCCACTCCTTCTGTGCAAGATATCGATAATACCCACTCCTCGATACACCAAGAAGTTTGGAGAGTTCGGTAATCGGGTACAATGCTGCCACATTCTCCATCACACGATACTTTTTTCTTACACCTCCCGCATCCAGATTTCCAAACACTTTTTTAGAATTTCGTTCTCCCGTTTCAATTTTTTCACATGTCGATCTTGATCGATGTACTCTGGACGTCGTCCACGCTGATCCAAAAGACCGAACTCCCCAAGTTGTTTGTATTTCCGCATCCACTTTTTTACTCGATCCTTATCCTGGATTCCTAAATGCTCAGTGATACGTCTGTATGTCCACTTCTCCTCTACATGCAATCGTATTGCCTCCATTTTCAACGACAAAGGATAATGCTTGAACTTTTGACCTTTGATAGCCATAAAAAATTCACCCCTTAAAGTAACATCGGTTATCCCAAGGGGTTTTTCCAATGTCTACTTTAAGGGGTGCACTCTACGTTGACGAGGGGATTTTTTTTGCAGACACGACTTGTCCGGCTTGTTGTGATTGGGGGCGATTACTGGCCAAGCTGCTGCTTCAAAGTGTGTGACAAAGTGATGGATACCGCCCGGATGAGTCGGAAATCTGTCCATGCGCCGCGCTGCACGCTTGGCTTGAGCGGCATCGGTTTTCTTGTGGTACACTACTTCTTGCAGACGTCATGGCAAAAGGAGGATCGCTGCATGAGCGATTATTTGATACGGGCGACCGGGTATAACGGGCATGTGCGCGCATTTGCCGCCCGGACGACCGGCATTGTTGAAGAAATGAGACGCCGCCACGACATGTGGAACACGGCGACGGCGGCCGCAGGGCGGACGTTGACCGTCACGTTGATGATGGGGGCCATGCTGAAAGGAGATGAGCGGCTTTCCGTCAAAGTAAAAGGGGGCGGGCCCATTGGGCAGATTATCGCCGAGGCCAACGCCCACGGGGAAGGCATCGCTTACGTGACCAACCCGCACGTTCACTTTGAACTGAACGACAAGGGCAAACTGGATGTGGCCCGCGCGGTCGGCACCGACGGGTTTCTGTACGTGGTCAAAGACCTGGGAATGAAGGAGCCGTACAGGGGCAGTTCGCCGATTGTCTCCGGTGAAATTGGCGAGGATTTCACCTACTACTTTGTCACTTCGGAGCAAACCCCGTCTGCGGTCGGCGTGGGTGTGCTGGTCAATCCGGAAGATCGCTCCGTGCTGGCCGCCGGAGGGTTTATTCTGCAGCTCCTGCCGGGTACGCCGGACGAGGTAGTGAGCCGGATCGAAGAACGGCTGGGGCAGCTCCCGCAGGTATCCCGGATGATCGGGGAAGGTCTGACGCCGGAACAGATTCTGGAGCGCGTGTTGGACGAGCCGAAAATTCTCAGCCGGACCGACATTCAGTTTCGCTGCATCTGTTCGCCGGAAAAGGTGAGCCAGGCGTTGGTCAGCCTGGGCAAAGAGGAAATGACGGCCCTGATTGAAGAAAAGGGCGAAGCAGAGGTCCACTGTCACTTCTGCAACGAGCGCTACCACTACGATAAAGCGGCGCTGGAAGAGATCATGCAGGAGATGTAAACCAGGGTACCGCTCGTCGACCGCCTTTACCCGGTGGCGATCGTTTTGGAACGATTGCGCAAGGCGGTCGGCGCCCAGATATCTGGGCAAATGCCTCATTGACCGGCCTAGGCACACCTTGTTATAATTATGCCAATAAAACCTAGCATTTTACTAGGTTATAAAAAGGGGGATTGACACGATGCGTGTCGCCAATTCCATTACGGACCTGATCGGGTATACGCCGCTGGTGAAGCTGAATCGCGTCGTCAGCGCTGATATGGCCGACATTTACCTGAAACTGGAGTTTTTCAATCCGGGCAGCAGCGTCAAGGACCGGATTGCTCTGGCGATGATCGAAGCTGCTGAGGCGGAAGGCAAACTGAAACCGGGAGACACGATTATCGAACCGACGAGCGGCAACACCGGGATCGGCTTGGCCATGGTGGCAGCAGCCAAAGGATACCGCGCCATCCTGGTCATGCCGGAGACGATGAGCATTGAGCGGCGCAATCTGCTGCGCGCCTACGGAGCAGAGCTGGTGCTGACACCGGGCAGCGAAGGCATGGGCGGCGCCATTCGCAAGGCGGAAGAGCTGGTGAAAGAAAATCCTTCCTATTTCATGCCGCAGCAGTTCAACAACCCGGCCAACCCGAAAGTGCATCGGGAGACGACCGGTCGGGAACTCTTGGAGCAGGCAAAAGAAATCGGCGGGATCGACGCGTTTATTTCCGGTGTCGGCACCGGCGGGACGATCACAGGCGTTGGTCAACTGCTGCGTGAACATTACCCCCATGTCCACATTGTCGCCGTGGAACCGGCCGCCTCGCCCGTTTTGTCCGGCGGAAAACCGGGCCCGCACAAGATTCAGGGCATCGGAGCCGGCTTTGTACCGGCGATTCTGGACACCAATGTGTATGACGAGATCATCAAGGTAGAAAACGAGGAAGCCTTCGAAACGGCACGACGCGTTGCCCGCAACGAGGGGATTCTCGGCGGCATTTCTTCCGGTGCGGCTATTTTTGCCGCGCTGAAGGTGGCGCAGAAGCTGGGTCGGGGCAAAAAAGTAGTGGCGGTCATTCCGAGCAACGGTGAACGCTACCTGTCCACCCCGCTGTATCAGTTTGAAGAATAAGACGGAAAGAAGCGTTGGACCAAATGAAACGTCGGCTTGCGGCCGGCGTTCTTTATTTCATGCGATTCGTTCCGCGCAGCCAAAAAGTAACCGCGAAACATCCCCGGTGAATGTGATATGCTGGAGGCGAGAAAGCAGAATGACGGAGCGTGAATTGATTTGATCCTGCCATCCTTTACCGACATCGAGAAGTATGCTGGCGAGTATCCGTACGTCCCGCTTGCTGTACGCTTCGCCTGGCCGGAGAACCTGGACCCGTGGGAACTGCTCAATGCCCTGCAGCCCTCACTGGAGGGAGCGGCGCTCTTGGAGAGCGGACGAGCCGGCCGCTTTACCTATCTCACCTGGCAGCCCGTCGCGGTGATGCAGAGCAAGGACCTGCAAACCACGGTCACGTTCGCTGACGGCCAAACTGAACGGATAACAGGGGAAAACCCGCTGTTTGCGCTTCGTGAGCTGCTGGCCCGCTACCGGACACCGGTTGTGCCGGGTCTGCCCGACTTTTGCGGCGGCGCATTGGGATACCTTAGTTACGACATGAACCGTTTTTTTGAACCGACCCTGCCGCAGATCGCTGCAGACGACTTACGGCTGCCCGACCTGTATGTTATGATAGTGCAAGACCTTCTTGTCTTTGATCATGCGACGCGGGAATGTTACTGCCTGACGCACCTGCCGACGAGCGGATTGACGGAAGATTCGTACCGCGACGCGGCGGAGCTCCTGTCACAGCGGGCCCGAGAGCTTACATCCCTGACTCGGGACGCACAGGCGGACGATACCGACTGGGACGCGCTGCGCAAGCGGCCGCTGGAGTCGGCCACCCCGGCCCAGGTGTCATTTGGCCAGGAACAGTTTGAAGAGGCGGTGCGCCGCGTGCAGGCGTACATTGCCCAAGGGGACGTGTTTCAGGTGAACCTCTCGGTGCGGCAGAGCAAGCCGATGCGGGTGATGCCAGCCGACGTCTACAGCGTGCTGCGCAAGCTAAACCCGTCGCCGTACATGGGCTACCTGCACTTCCCCGAGTTTCAACTGGTCAGCGGTTCGCCGGAGCTGCTCATCAAGGTAAAGGGCGGCGCAGTCAGCACACGGCCGATCGCCGGCACGCGCCCGCGGGGAAGAAACGACGCGGAAGACGAGGCACTGGTGCGCGAACTGGTGGAGAACGAAAAAGAGCGGGCGGAACACGTCATGCTGGTCGATCTGGAGCGCAACGACCTCGGCCGTGTATGCCGGTACGGCAGCGTGCGGGTGAGCGAGTTCATGGTAGTGGAAAAGTACTCCCACGTCATGCATATCGTCTCCCATGTGGAAGGAGAGTTGGCGGAGGGGAAAGACGCGTTTGACGCGGTCGCGGCTGCATTTCCCGGCGGGACGATCACCGGTGCGCCCAAAGTGCGGACGATGGAGATCATCGAGGAGCTGGAACCGGTCAAACGGGGTGTCTACACCGGGTCGATTGGCTGGTTCGGGTTTAATGGCGACGTGGAAGTCAACATCGCCATCCGCACCATGGTGGTCAAGGACGGCATGGCCCACGTGCAGGCGGGGGCGGGCATCGTCATCGACTCCCGTCCCGAGGCAGAGTATGTCGAGTCGCTGAAAAAGGCGGAAGCGTTGTGGAAAGCATTGGAGTTGAGTGAGCAGAGAAAGGCGAGTCGAGAGGAGTTGAGCGTATGATTTTGATGATTGACAACTACGATTCCTTTACCTACAACCTGGTGCAGTACGTGGGGGAGCTGGGCGAGGAGCTGCGGGTCGTCCGCAACGACAAGATTACGCTGGAGGAGATTGAGCGCCTCGCGCCGGACTACCTGATGATTTCGCCGGGGCCGTGCACGCCCAATGAGGCGGGCATCAGCATGGAGGCCATCCGTTATTTCGCCGGCAAAATTCCGATGCTGGGCGTATGTCTGGGCCATCAGTCGATCGGTCAGGTGTTCGGCGGCAAGGTGGTGCGTGCCGAGCGGCTGATGCATGGCAAGACGTCCGAGGTGTATCACGACGGCCAGACGATTTTTCGCGGCATTCCCTCTCCATTTACGGCGGCGCGCTACCACTCGCTGATTTTGGAGGAGGCGAGCCTGCCCGACGTGCTGGAAGTGACCGCGCGTACGGAGGAAGGGGAGATCATGGCCGTGCGCCATCGCCATTACCCGATCGAAGGCGTGCAGTTTCACCCCGAATCGATCATTACCCAGTACGGCAAACAGCTACTGCAAAACTTCCTGGATACGTATGCGAAACAAGCAGCAGGATAACGATAATGTGAAAGCGCTCGATGCACTCGGGCGCTTTTTTATTCAATAGACCAAAGATTAACACAACATTTATCCGGAATTAACCGAATGTCGACGATTCGCTTGTACAATCGACGTAACAGATGCGTAACGTAAAGGAGCGAATGTGCAATGGACGTGAACCGTCGACAGTTTTTGACATATCTCGGCGCTGGTGCGGCAGCGCTGGCTTCTCTGGCGACCGGCATACCGGCGCTGGCAGCGGGTGAATCGCTCTCCGGAAAAACGGCCGACCACCTGTTCGGGCTGGAGGCAAAAAAGCACAAGTTTTCCCCAAAGTTCAAACCGATCCGGCCAACCACCAAGGACGATGTAGTGCTGCCCGAAGGATTTCGATACGACGTCGTGGCTGTCTACGGTGACAGAATCAACAAGGCAGGCGACACGTTTGGCTTCAACGCTGACTTCACCTGTTTCCTCCCGATTGACGGCAGGTCGGACCACGGCCTCCTGTGGGTAAATCACGAGTATCTGGGCGAACTGGAATACTACGTCACCGGCTATGACGCGCTTAACGCCGATCCAAAACAGAACCGGCGAACGGCGGAGCAAATCCGGAAGTACCTGTATGCGCTGGGCGGGTCGGTGATCGAAGTGAAAAAGGAAAACGGCAGGTGGAAGCTGGTCAGCGACTCCGCCTACGGTTGCCGCGTCAGCGGTTTGACCAAACACGTGTTGACCGGCCCGGCCGCGTCCATCGCCAAGGAAGTGACCGGCACGTTTGCAAACTGCTCCGGCGGTGTGACGCTGTGGAACACCATCCTCTCCTGCGAAGAAAACTTCCAGGACGTGGTGAACGACTGCAAGTTGCCGGACAGCCGCCACTACGGATGGGTGGTGGAGGTGGATCCGTTTGATCCGGCATCCACGCCGAAAAAGCATACCGCCCTGGGCCGTTTTTCCCATGAAAATACGGCCATGGTGATCGCGCCGACGGGACAGCTGGTCGTCTACATGGGTGACGACGCCAACGACCAGTACGTGTACAAATACGTCTCCAAAGGCAAATACGACCCGAAAGCGGGCAAACAAAACTCCAAGCTGCTGGAAGAAGGTACGCTGTACGTGGCCAACTTCGGCAAGGGCGCCTGGATTGCGCTGGACTATGCCTCCAACGAGGTGCTGCAGCAGGCGACCGACAGCGCGGGCAAACCGCTGTTTTCCTCCCAGGCCGACGTGTTGGTCAACTGCCGCGATGCGGCCAAAGCCGTAGGGGCCACCCCGATGGACCGGCCGGAAGACGTCGAGGTTCATCCGATCGACGGCAGCGTTTTTATCGCCATGACGAACAACGCAAAGCACGGCAACTTCTACGGCCAGATCGTCCGCCTGTTTGAACAGGACGGCAATCATGCCGGCACCGCATTTACCTTTGAAATCTTTGCCGCCGGCGGTCCGCAGAGCGGGTTTGCGGCACCGGACAACATGGCGTTTGACAGCGCAGGCAACCTCTGGGTGGTGACCGACATTTCGTCATCGTCCATGAACAGCGGCATCTACACGCCATTCGGCAACAACGGCGTCTACTTGATCCCGACCTCCGGAGACCACAAAGGGGAAGCGGTGCAGTTTGCATCTGCACCGGTCGGCGCGGAGATGACCGGCCCGTGGTTTACCCCGGACGAAAAGACGTTGTTCCTGTCCGTGCAGCATCCGGGGGAAAACCTGACGTCCTACGACCGGCCGACCAGCCACTGGCCGAAAGGCGGCAGCTCGGTAGCTCTGCCTGGCGTCATTGCCATCACCGGCTTTTAATCTGCGAGGGAGTGTAGCCTGACATGTTATCCAGCATTGGTATCCCCGGGCTTATCTTGATTCTGATTATCGCCCTGGTCATCTTTGGACCGAGCAAGCTGCCGGAGATCGGCCGCGCCTTTGGCCGGACGTTGACGGAGTTCAAGTTGGCGGCCAGGGAACTGACCAACGACGACGAGGAAAAGAAAATACAAGGGCTGGATGTCTCCGTAAAAAACGGGGAGAAGCGTTGAAGCCAATCAACAGCCATCCGGCAGAAAAAGGCGGTGCGTCCCGTGCGTACTGCCTTTTTTTTGTAGGGATTACCATGTCGCCATCCCCGATGATGCACCGTACACGGTGCGCGGAAAGAGCGCTGAGGCAGGACGTAATGTGGTATGATGAACTCGAATACCGATTGTCGGGAGCGAGCGCGAAATGCATATCTACGTAAACGGAACAATCATGCCTGCGGAACAGGCGTCGGTGTCCGTCCTGGATCACGGTTTCCTGTACGGAATTGGCCTGTTTGAAACGGTGCGCGTCTACCAGCGCCGCCTCTTTCTGTGGGACGACCATTACGCCCGGCTCAGTTCGGGGCTGTTGGCGCTGCGCATCAAAGCGCCGTGGACGGCGGAGGAATTGGCTGACGCGATCCTGCGGACGGCGGATGCCAACGGGCTGGCCGACGCGTATGTGCGGCTCAGCGTGACAGCCGGGCCGGAGGGAGTCGGCCTGGCGTCGGATGAGTATGTGAGGCCGTCGCTCTTCATCTTTGCAAAAGAAGTGCCGCCCCTGACGGAACCGCCCCGGCCCAAGAAACTGCAAACGCTGTCCGTACCGCGCCAGACGGCGGAGGGTCATCAGCGGTTCAAATCGCACAACTATATAAACAACGCGCTGGCCCGTCTGGAATTGGGAGCACAGCCGGACGTGGAAGGGTTGTTTTTGACACGGGAAGGCTATGTGGCAGAGGGCATCGTCAGCAACCTGTTTTGGGTGACCAACGGCCACTTGTACACGCCTTCCACGGACACAGGCATTCTCGACGGCGTGACCCGGCGCCATGTGCTGAAACTGGCGCAAAAGCTCGGCATCCCCGCCCAAGAGGGATGGTACCGGCCGGATGCGCTGGTGCAGGCGGACGAAGTGTTTGTCACCAACTCGGTGCAGGAGGTCGTGCCGGTGAGCACAATCGACGGCCGACCGGTGCCGGCTTCGTACGGGGAATACACCCGTGCTTTGCGCCGCGCCTACCGCGAATCGGTAGCGTCCGGTAGGTAAGTATGGTATGCTATCAATCAACATGCCACCTTGTCATTGACAACTGAAGGGGAGCTAGGCAGATGAAGCACAATCCATTTGTGATACACGGCCGGAGCCGGGCCGGACTGGCGACGGAACTGTCTGACCGAAACGTGTGCGAGTCCGACCTGGAGCGGCTGGCCGTAGCGGGAGAACCGCTGTTGATCCACCTGGAACGTCTGTCGCCGGCAGCTGCACGACTGCTGCGGACAAGCGTACAGGCGTGCGGAGGCGATGCAGTCGTCCTCGACAATCCGGCTTCGTCCGGAGTGGCCGACATTCTGATCCAGGCGACACAAGGTCAGCTGGAGGGCTTGCTGCACCGGCTGCCGGATCAGGAAGGAAGCCTGCTGGAAGCGGCACAGGAAGTGTTGGAGCTATTGACCATGCGTCGGCAGCTTCGGCAGCGACGGGGGCTGGTCTGCGGCCGTTATGTGCTGCCGTTGGGACAGCGGACCCTGGTGATGGGGATTTTGAATGTGACGCCCGACTCCTTTTCCGACGGCGGCCGGTACGTGGACCTGGATCAGGCGGTTGCCCGGGCCCGCGCGATGGTGGAAGCGGGAGCGGACATCATCGACATCGGCGGAGAGTCGACGCGCCCCGGTGCTGTGGAAGTAGGACTGGAGGAAGAGTTGGAGCGCGTCATGCCGGTCATCCGCGCGCTGGTGGAGGAAGTGCAGGTCCCGCTGTCCATTGACACCTACAAGTCTGAAGTGGCGGAGCAGGCAATCAAAGCCGGCGCCCACATCATCAACGACGTCTGGGGAGCTAAACGGGACCGGCGAATCGCCCAGGTTGCCGCGCGCTACGATGCTCCGATCATTTTGATGCACAACCGGGAAGACATGGCCTACTCCCGCTTCTTTTGCGACATGGTGCGCGATCTGCGGGAATCGGTCCGCATCGCGCGGGAGGCTGGTGTCCGCGACGAGCAGATCATCCTCGATCCGGGGATCGGGTTTGCCAAAACGCTGGACCAAAATTTGGAGGCGATGCGCCGCCTGGACGATCTGGTCGCGCTCGGCTATCCGGTGCTGCTCGGCACATCGCGCAAATCGATGATTGGCAAGGTGCTCGACCTGCCGGTGCATGACCGAATGGAGGGTACGGCTGCCACCGTCGCCCTGGGCGTAGCGAAGGGCTGCCACATCGTCCGGGTGCACAACGTCAAGGAAATGAAGCGGGTCGTCACAATGATGGACGCGATGTGCAAGGGAGGCCTCCCTGTTGGATAAAATCTACTTTAACCGCATGTCATTTTACGGCTATCACGGCGTTTTCGAAGCAGAGGCCCAGCTCGGGCAGCGTTTTTACGTGGATCTGGTGCTGGCGTTGGACTTGTCCCGCGCCGGAGCCAGCGACGATCTAAACGATACGGTCAATTACGCCGATATCTTTGATTGTGTTCGAAAAATCGTCGAAACAGAGCGATACAACCTGGTGGAAGCGTTGACGGCCCGCATTGCCGGCCAACTGTTGCAGTCATTCCCGATCGCGGAAGTGACGGTGAAGGTGACGAAACCCAACCCGCCCATCAACGGCCAATACGACTCGGTTGCCATCGAGATGACGCGCAGAAGAGAGGACATGAACGTATGACGGTACGGTCGTATCTCGCCCTTGGTTCCAACTTGGGGGACCGGGCGGACAACTTACGGCAGGCAGTGCAAAAGCTAAACGAACGGAAGGGCATCCGCGTCGTGCGGATCTCATCCGTCTATGAAACCGATCCGGTCGGGTACGTGGAGCAGGACGCGTTCCTGAACATGGCGATCGCGGTGGAAACGGATCTGTCCCCGGAAAAACTGCTGGAGGAAGCGCTGGCAGTGGAACAGGAACTGGGACGTGTGCGCACCGTCCGCTGGGGGCCGCGCACGATCGACATCGACGTGCTGCTGTACGGCGGCCAAGCGGTGAGGCAGGAACACCTGGTCATTCCCCATCCGGAGATGGCTGATCGGGCATTTGTTCTGATTCCGCTTCGTGACGTCTGGGAGGGAGGACCGCTTCCCGTATTCGGCCGGACCGTCGATGACCTTCTCCGGTTGTTGCCGCAGGATGACAAGGGGGTACGAAAGTGGGGAACAATCGATTGGGCAATCGCATACGGTCATTCCGGAAGTTGAAGGGGTACACGCAGCAGACCCTGGCTGACAAGATGGGCGTGTCCCTGTCGTTTGTCGGTTCACTGGAGAGGGGCACCCGCACGCCGACCGAACCGGTGCTGCGCAAAATCGCCAGCACTTTACAGGTGGACTACGAAGAATTATGTGCTATAAATAGTAAATGACCTTTCAGCTGGGTCAGACGCTCTCCGCATCGCCCGCCCGCGCATGTATCAGCGCAGAGGTCACTTGTACCTTGCGGGAAAAGGAGGTTGTGTATAAATGAAAATCGGTAACATCGAGTTGAAAAACAACGTCGTTCTTGCGCCGATGGCAGGGGTGTGCAATCCCGCTTTCCGCTTGATCGCCAAGGAGTTTGGCACCGGTTTGGTCTGTGCCGAAATGGTCAGCGACAAGGGAATCGTGCACGGCAACAAGAAGACGATGGATATGCTGTTTGTTGACGAACGGGAAAAGCCGTTGAGCCTGCAGATTTTTGGCGGAGACAAGGAAACGCTGGTCGAAGCGGCGAAGTATGTTGACAAGAACACCAACGCGGACATCATCGACATTAACATGGGCTGTCCCGTTCCCAAGATCGTGAATTGTGATGCCGGCGCCCGGCTGCTGCTGGACCCGAACAAGATATACGAAGTCGTTTCGGCCGTTGTCGATGTCGTGGACAAACCGGTTACGGTCAAAATGCGTCTGGGCTGGGATGACGAGCATCTGTACGCGATTGAAAACGCCCAGGCGGTGGAGCGTGCCGGTGCCCAGGCGATTGCCGTCCACGGTCGCACCCGCGTGCAGATGTACAAGGGCAAGGCTGATTGGAACTGGATTCGCCGCGTCAAGGAAGCGGTCTCCATTCCCGTGATTGGCAACGGCGACGTCGCGACGCCGGAAGACGCGCGCCGCATGCTGGACATGACCGGCTGTGACGGCGTGATGATCGGCCGAGCCGCTTTGGGCAACCCGTGGATGCTGTACCGCACTGTTCAGTACCTGACCAAAGGGGTGCTGCCGCCGGAGCCGACAGCCCGCGAAAAAGTGGAGATTTGCCTGCTGCACGCTCAGCGGCTGATCGCCTTGAAGGGGCCGCGCGTCGGCATCCTGGAGATGCGCAAGCACGCAGCCTGGTATCTGAAAGGGCTGAAAGGGGCCACCCATGCCAAAAACCTGATCAATGCCGTGGAGACGGAGGAAGAGCTGCGCCGCATCCTGTTGGACTACGTCGAATGGGTGGAAAACCACGCCGACGATCTCGACGAAGCAGACGTTTTGGTGCCGGATGAAGCCGTCAGCTCGTAACATCCCAGACATTGACAAGGGTTCCTTCATATCCTATAATACACCGTATTATCAGGACTCAAGCTGCCAGTTCACCCTGGCAGCTTTCCCTATGAAGCCTTATGTCATGCACGATCGAACTGTATATTGTATAGAACATCTACATATAATTCTTTGTACTTTACCAGGTGCGAAGGAATTATCTGTAAACGGGGGAATTGAACCATGTCGGAAAAAGAAGTAATTCTTACACCAGAAGGTTTGGCGAAACTGGAACAAGAGCTGGAGGATTTGAAAACGGTTAAACGCAAAGAGGTAGCGGCGCGGATCAAGGAAGCGATCAGCTATGGCGATATCAGCGAGAACTCTGAGTACGAAGAGGCGAAAAACGAGCAGGCCTTTATCGAAGGGCGCATTCTCACGCTGGAAAAAATGCTGCGCAACGCCCGCATCATCACCAACGAAGACGTGGATACCGGAGTGGTGAGCGTCGGTTCCACCGTCAAACTGAAAGACCTGGAGTTTGGCGACATCGTCGAATACACCATCGTCGGGTCTGCCGAATCCGATCCGATGAACAACAAGATCTCCAACGAATCCCCGGTGGGCCAGGCACTGCTGGGCAAGGCCAAAGGAGCGATCGTCGACGTACAGGTGCCGGCCGGCACCATTCAATATGAGATTCTCGACATTAACTTGTAATTCAGTACCACAAGGCGTACCTTAGAAAAAGGGTACGCCGTATCGCTATTTTCCGCACGCCCGTTTTCCGATTGATTTTTTTCGAGGAGTGAACATAGGAATGAACAACGAGCAAGACCTGCAGCAAGCAGAACAGCAACAGGAAAGCCTTCACGAGTTGCTGCAAGTGCGTCACGACAAGATGAACCAACTGCGCGAATGGGGCATTGATCCGTTCGGCAAAAAATTTGAACAAACCCATCACGCAGCCGACATCGTCAACCGTTTCGGCGGCAAAACCAAGGAAGAGCTGGAAGCGGAAGGACATGTCGTCACGATAGCTGGCCGTCTGATGGCCAAACGGGAGATGGGCAAGGCCAGCTTTGCCCAATTGCTGGACCGTTCCGGCCAGATCCAAATCTACGTGCGGCTGGACACAGTGGGCGAAGAATCCTACAAGGTGTTTGAGCTGTGCGACATCGGTGATTTGATCGGGGTCAACGGCGTTGTATTTAAAACCAAGACGGGCGAACTGAGCGTCAAGGTAAAGGAGCTTACCTTTCTGACCAAGTCGCTTCGCCCGCTGCCAGAAAAGTATCACGGTCTGAAAGATATTGAGACCCGCTATCGCAAACGCTACGTGGATCTGATTGTCAATCCGGAAGTGCGCGATACATTCATCACGCGCAGCCGCATCTTGACTTCGATGCGCCGGTATTTGGACAACCTCGGGTTCCTCGAAGTGGAGACGCCCACTCTGCACGCCATCGCCGGCGGTGCAGCAGCCCGTCCGTTCATCACGCACCACAACGCACTGGACATGCAGCTGTACATGCGGATCGCCATCGAGCTTCACCTGAAGCGGTTGATCGTCGGCGGTCTGGAAAAGGTGTACGAAATTGGCCGCGTTTACCGCAACGAGGGGATTTCCACCCGCCACAATCCCGAGTTCACGATGATTGAGCTGTATCAGGCGTATGCCGATTTTGAAGACATCATGAAGCTGACCGAAGAGATGATCGCACACATCGCCCAGGAGGTGCTGGGGACCACCAAGATTCACTACCAGGGTCATGAGGTGGACCTGACGCCGAAGTGGCGCCGCGTGCACATGGTCGACCTGATCAAGGAACACGTCGGGGTAGACTTCTGGAAGGAAATGAGCGACGACGAAGCGCGTGCGCTCGCCAAGGAACATGGAGTGGCCGTGGAGCCGCATCATACCTTTGGCCACGTGGTCAACGAGTTCTTTGAACAAAAAGTAGAGGACAAGCTGATTCAGCCTACGTTTGTCTATGGTCATCCGGTGGCAATTTCCCCGTTGGCCAAGAAAAACGAGCAGGACCCGCGCTTTACGGATCGCTTTGAGCTGTTTATCGTGGCCCGTGAACACGCCAACGCGTTTACCGAATTGAACGATCCGATCGACCAGCGCGAACGTTTTGAGGCTCAACTGCTGGAGAAGGCGGCCGGAAACGACGAAGCGCACGATATGGACGAGGACTTCATCGAAGCGCTGGAGTACGGCATGCCGCCAACCGGGGGATTGGGTATCGGCATTGACCGTCTGGTGATGCTGCTGACCAACTCGCCGTCCATTCGCGATGTGCTGCTATTCCCGCATATGCGTGCTCGCGACTAGAGACCAGAAAAACCGTCCGGGAAGTGCCGGGCGGTTTTTCCATTTTTTTCACTTGCACGCGAGCAGGTTTGGTGGTATATTACTTTTCGTTCTCTTCTGAAGCGAAGGGATGCACCAAAACAAAAAATACCACTTGTCATTCATGATAGAATGTGGTAGATTAACAAAGTCGCTGTTTGACAAGGTAACGCGAATGACGATGCGAAAAAACTTGTTGACAACGACTAGGCAACTTGATATAATGAAGAAGTTGTTGAAAAATGCTCCTTGAAAACTGAACAGCGAACGCGTTGAACGAGCCTAGCAATTATTTTCTTTGAAAGCTAACGATTCAACTCAACTTTATTGGAGAGTTTGATCCTGGC